>Ga0163216_100386_pt1 | contig 78671 bp, 47 predicted proteins | sample SynspAceP_FD_167610 | JGI IMG/M metagenome (GOLD analysis project Ga0163216, IMG submission 167610) | Saline lake microbial communities from Ace Lake in Antarctica - Synechococcus sp. Ace-P (Illumina Assembly) | ecosystem: Environmental > Aquatic > Non-marine Saline and Alkaline > Saline ...
CAACCTGCAACTCTTCTCGTCCGTAAAATGAACCCCAAAAGAAAATATATTCATGATCAACTACTTTAAAATCAGTTAAATATACAAAATTATTGTCGATTTAGGACTGTTTGCGGATATACAAATTTAAAAACTCCTTTTTCCATAAATATTGGAAAAAGGAGTTTTCTTTTTGAGTAATTATGGCAACTGGGCCTAGTGCTACTATAAAAGTAATAATTTCAAAAAGAAGACCTAACCTGCCCTAGACCATTTTCCTAATTTAAATAGTTATTCCGTAACAGTTTTAAAGGCTTCCTCTCCTCCTACAACAGGTAAACTAATTGTTGTTGCATCCAAATCCACGGATAATTCTGTACCTGGCTCGGGCCAAAGGGTAAATTCCTTGTCACTAGAGAAGATCATAAGTCCAATTTGCTGGCCTTTGGGTATAATCTGATCGTCTGGCATTAGTTCAAAGCTTAAGTTGTAAAATTGCCCAGGTTTCAATGGTTCACTTTGGGTAAGTGAGCTATGGTTTTGCGGGTCTGCCCAGCCCCGGGTTATTATGTTATCTGTTATTTTGGCATTCTTTCTGTCGTTCCAAGGCAAGGAAACCAACCATACCGATAAATTGGCGGCAGCTTTATTACTAGAAACGGAAATACTTATTTTCGGAGTTCCAGAAATATGGATATTATTTGATAAAATAGGTGTAACATATAGTAAACGATGGTTTGTGTTTTCGGCTTGGGCCAAAGTGGCTCCGGAAAACGAAAAGTTATCCACTAAGGTTTCCACACCTTGGCCTACTTTTTGACTTGTACTTAATCCGCCTTTCTCAGGGGCTCCTTTTTCCATATATAAGGTTACGGGAGCCGCATCTGGATTTGGATAATCCTTATAAGGTGTTGGATTTTTTTTATCGTCGTTTTCACGGACTATCCATGCCTTGGCATCTTCTTCAACTCCATTTTCAACATCGTGTAGATAACGGGTAAACCACCTGTTCATCATGGTTAAAGGTGGTTCCCCTCCATGACCATTTTGGTGATAATAAATCTGAGTGGGCAAGCCTTTGGCCTTGGCTGCTTTATAAATTCTATAACTATGTTCCGGCATTACATTCCAATCATTGAATCCGTGCGCCATTAATAAGGCAGCTTTCATGGGCCCTAAATCATTTAAATAGTCCCGTCCTGCCCAAAAATCGTTATAATCACCTGTTATCCTATCCATACCGTTTTTCATTTCGGTATCCCTAACAACCCTATTGCTATAGGGGCGTTTGCTTTCATCTCCACTATGGATATAATCATAGAGTACATCTATATCTTCACCCAAAAACCCACCTGGGGAACGTACGAGGCCATTGGATCTATAGTAGTGGTAATAGGAAGTATTTGGAGCAATTGGAATAATGGCCTCCAAGCCCTTAACTCCAGTTGTTGCTGCAGCCAAGGGTATAGTGCCATTATAGGAAGTCCCTGTCATACCAACTTTTCCGGTAGACCAGTAAGCCCTTACCTTTTCTTTGCCGTAAGGTTCGGTATAGCCTTTTGCACGTCCACATAACCAATCTATGACCGCTTTTGGTGCCAAGGATTCATTATCCCCACCTACTGTTGGGGACCCTTGGGACAGCCCTGTTCCTGGAGAAGAGGAATGCACAACTATATAACCACGGGGTACCCATGTTTGGATATGGGATTTAGAAATAACCGGCCTTTCCCCAGTCCGTACCACTTCAGGATGTACACGGTCCCCTGTACTGGCTCCCAGTTCGTGCCTTACATTCCATAGACTTTCCTGTAAATTGGAGGCAACACCTGCAAAATAAGGACTACTTATGTAAATTACAGGTAATTTAAGCCCTTCCGTATCTGTTTGATTGGGTCTGGTGACCGACACATGCATTCTATCCTTTTTGCCATCCCCATCGGTATCAAATTCAGTTTCAACCCATAAATCATGTGTTATCCATTTTGTTTCGTCACTAAAACCAGTTATGACCTGTGCCTCACCGTTCTCGAAAATAGGAATGGATTTTTTTTCCGATAAAGTTTCACCTTTCTGGGCGCTAACAAAGGATAGAACTCCAAATAAAAATGTAAATAGAAATGTGATTTTGTTTCTTGTCATAATCGATTAAAAATTAATATATAGAATTTATGTTTATTTAAATGAGAGTATATGGGCTTGTCTCACTACCAATTTACTAGCTGAATAGTTGCGCTTCCCAATTGAAAATTTTTGGAAAATCAATATATGGAACGATTTAATCCTAAAACAAAAAAATGGACTTATTTGGCAGGTATTAAGGCCTAAAGTATTTGATGATTTGATTGGAAATAAGTTTCGTGCCAGATGTAGACTAGCAATAATTATCAATTATATTGAGCGAATATAACCAATAAATATTGGCAAGATTTCCAATAAGTTAGCTGATATGTATGGTATTTATCGATTCCATAAGTGACGTGGATACATATTATAGTCTCAGTTAGGGACTAATTAATCCTCCTTTAAACTCCTAACAATTGCATAATCATGGCGATTATGGGCTGTAAATTATGGACAACCGTTAGGTAATTAAAAAAAACATATGATTAAAGGAAAGACGAATTGTTCCAGCTTTTATAATAGTTCCTTAATAAATTCTAAAAATCAACTTTGGTACTCTATAATTAATCCTTCTTCTTAATCATATTTAAAGAAAACAATCCAAGTACAATTATGATAAGGGTAAGGATTCCCCATAACCATGCCTTGTTTTTAAAAATAGGTTCTTTCTCTAAAATTGGTGTTTTCTTTAATATTTCTTCATTCCCCACCTTTAACGGAATTAGGTTTTCGGGGATATTTTCGGGAAACTGTGCAATATCATAGTTAGGAAATGAATCATAATCATTGCCATAAGTAAGATAATAGCTAGCATCCCTTGTAAACCGTGCAACCAACTCATGCGCATAACCCTTTACCTCAATATTTCCATAGGTCAGTGGCTGATTGTCCCTATTGTAGACAGTAATTTTAATTTTCTGCAAAATAGAACTTTGGAAATTAAAGTCCCCTTCTTCCAACGAACTCAAAGTACTTGATAGTAAGGTTTTATAATTGTATTTCCATCCTTGTTCAGTTTTAACACTATCGATTATCTGGGATATAGTAATTGGTCTATAAAAATCATATTGTTCTTGTACGACAAAGGAAATGGCACTAATAGCCACAGATTTTCCTATATCAACTATAATTTCCGTATTTTTTTCTATTTTATTTTCATCAATGTCTAGAGTTTTTACGGGATAGTTTTTATAGATCCCTTCTATAATTTCATTATGCGAAATTTGGGCAGCTATTAAATTTGGGTCTTTATTACTCTTAATGAGCAACCGATAGTAGTGGTATTTGGAATTAGGGAAAGTAAGGGTTGTAAATTTATAATCTGTCAATCCATTTTGAATGGATAAAATACGGTAATCATCTACTAGCGTAAACCATTCAGTTTGTTCCTGACTAGCTTGTAGGGCTACTTTCCAATCGAAATTTTTATCCTTAAGATCCAGTTTTATATGGTTAATAGCCATCTCTGTAGGCACCTCAAAAGTGTAATAATAGCCATTGTGGTTATGGGATGTATTCACCATATTGAAAGCAATAGACTTACTCTTAATTTTTTTAGAATTTAGACGGAGTAGGTAGGGAACTTCAATAGTATCATTATTGCTCGCTACCCCATAAATTCTTAGGTCGGATAAATTACTCGAAACCTTGCCGAAAACAGCATCTGGCAGTGGTATGTTATGCCATTGGTCATTTACTCCCTGGATTGATCTCTTGTATTGATATTGCTCCATTTGCCCATAAGAAAGAGAACAGGCCATTAGTATTATAAAGCCAATAAATTTATTCCTCCGATTCATTAGATATAATATGTTTGTATTTATTGTACAAAAAGGAAATAATCAATAATAGTATACCCAATGAAACAAAGACGATAGTTTTCGCAATGGTATCCAGATGGGATATATCATATAAGAAAAGCTTTGCCAAGGTAATTCCAAATAAGGCAAAGGCCATTATACGTAGATGTTTTTTGTTTTTCCAAATTCCCAAAACTATGAGAAGTAGTGCAAAAAGCCCCCATAATATGCTAAGACCTAATTTATAGGACTGTGTAAATTCGAATAAATCCATCCAATTGATCAATTCACTGCTTGAAATCCATAATATTGAAATATATAATAAAAGATCACAGCCAAGGTTAAAACGAAGCTTTAGAAATTCTTGTTTGCTGTAATAATAAGTGGCGAGTAGCGTAATACCAACAAAAACATAGGAGACATATCGCATTATAATATTCCAAACACCAATCTGATAGTATTCGCTGGTGTTACTGGACAGGTAACTTTCCCGCAGTTCACTTAATTCATAAAGCCCGACAAATAAAAAGAAAATAATAACAAGACAATTTAAAACTATATTGATTACACCTAATTGTTGATTTTTTATTTTTTTAATATTAATGATGGAAAGTACCGAGACAAACAATAAGGTATAGTTAATGGTCCAAATATTACTTAATTTTCTAATATCGTAATTCCAAAGGTAATTTGGGTGTTCTTGGCCCTCTGGCGAAATAACGAGAGCGGAATCCAAGTATAATTGATTCCAATAAGTAGTTATTTCTATCCTGAATGCAAAATATATTATTAGCCCTAAAATGATGGGAATGGACTTGGAGATTATTGTCAAGTAAGTGTTCCTTGATGTAATTGTGGAGGAATACCTATGCTTTAAATCAATCCAGTACATGAATCCAAAAGCGGATATTATCAGTAATGAGGTTAGAAAATTAATATTAAGTAAGGGAGTAATCCTTGTTCCACTTATTTCCGGAACGTATCTACCATAAACCCACGACCAGTCCTCAAAAATGCTCAATACGGCTAATATCATCAATGGATAAGATAGTTTTTCATAAATAGGCACATTTTTAGATCGCCCAATCCAAAATAATAAAGTGGCCTCTCCCGCCCACAACAGCGTCACCCAATTTCCGTCTAGTTGAACAGGTACAGCAATGGTTATAAAGACTAAGACCAAACCAATAATAAAATAAAACAAATTTACATCAGCCAATTTTTGACGATAGATTAAAATACCTACGGCAAAGTGTATTAACGCGTTTCCTAAAGTAAATAATCCCAAGAGTTGTTCTCCTGTCTCATGACTGCTTAGAATGGCATAACCCAACCCATAAAAAATAATTGAATTCAACAACAGGAGTATTACATCCGTAATCCCAAATTTTTCTTTCTGAAGTAGTTTGTAGCCTAAAAAGGCCAAATAAAATATAATGAAAAATAGGCTTAAAAAAGTCAAGGCTATTCCGAAATGGTCCTCCATTTTATAATTTATCAGGTACCAAAAAAGGAACATGACCCATGTTAAACCAAAAGACGAATAGTATACCGGTTTCCAATATTTTTTAAAGGCGATAATTAGTATCCCTATATTGATGATACCCATATAACTAAAAAGAACCCTCACTTCCCCTGAACCTTCACTCAACAAAAATGGGATGGCGTATGCTCCTACCAAGCCGATAAGGGCAATGACCTGCCTATTATAATTTAAGGCAGCCACGACTGTAAAAACAGTAAAAACAACCATAATTGCAAAGGCCAATAGTTGAGGGAAAAGTGCATAGAAACTATAGGCCGCAAATGTTATAAAATACAAAATGGCCATGGCGCCACTAACCAATACAGCACTATAGTTTTCGTATTTTACTTTTAATTTTATTCCAAACCCCAAGAGTCCAGCTCCGGCCAAATAGCCTAAAATTATTCTTGTCAGTGGACTTATAAGATCATGTTCAATAGTGTATTTTGCCCCAATGGCTACCCCAATTACAGTAATAACAATACCTATTTTATTGATAAGGTTTTCACCTATGAATTTTTCAAGATCCGATTTTAATTTTGGTGTTTTTTTTGTTCTTGGTAGTTCCTTTCCAGCATTGGTGTTTTTCTGCTGAGAAACTACTGGTGAAGTTGGCAATACCTTTTCAGTCAATTCTTTGCCTTGCACTGGGGGCATAGAAGAAATTACTTCTGGGAGGCTTGCATCTTCTTTGGATCCTCTTAAGGAATTGATATCTGTGCGTAAAGTATTTATTTCCTTTGAAAATTCGTCCTGTCTCCTTAACAATAGTTCGAGCTTTTCTAAAAGGAGATTTATTTGTTCCTGGGAGTCTGCCATTATATGTTGGTTAGCTTATTGGTCAAAATATATAATATCCTTGGTTAAACTAATTGGTAAAATATTAATTAACCTGGATTGCTCAATACAAACGTTATTTTGGCTATTGTATTTTATCTATGGGACAACTATCTATAGGGCAAGCTATATCAAGTTGTCCAGTAATCTTAATTTTAATGAGGAAAAATTTGGCTGCAAGGGCTATTTAAAATAGATACTCATTATTTTTTAATAGCCTTGGCAATTATAGGCCAAATATTATTGGCTACTATCTTTTGTCCCTCTGCAGTGGGGTGTATGCCATCTGCCTGATTCAGATCCGGATTTCCAGCTACATCTTCCAAAAGAAATGGGATTAGGCCAATATTATACTGTTGTGCAAGTGAAGGAAATATATCCCTAAATTCTGCAGTATATTCCTGACCCATATTGGGAGGAATTTGCATTCCCGCCAAAATTATGGTCGTATTTGGGTTTTTATGGTGTACCACATCTATAATTTCCTCCAAGTTTTTACGCGTTTCCTCCAAGGGAATACCACGTAGCCCATCATTTGCACCAAGTTCCAATACAAATACATCTATATCTGAATTTAACACCCAACTGATCCTATTTTTACCACTTGCCGTAGTTTCACCACTTAAACCTGCATTTATTACATTGTAGGGCAATTGCAATGAATCTATTTTGCCTTGGATCAATGCAGGAAACGCCTCATTGGGGTCGAGCCCCATTCCGGCAGTTAAACTGTTTCCAAAAAACAAAATGACCTTCTTTTCAGTCGTGGTCCCAACAACGTTTTCAGAATCATTTTTCCCTTTTTCTTCAGAATCCGATTTTTTGGTTCCCAGATCCCCGCAAGACGCGCAAAAAATGATTAATAAATAAGAAAATCTTAACAAGGTTCGCATGGAATATTGGATTAAAATCAAAATCATTTCTGTATTTTGCCTTCTTCAGCAAAACCGCGAAATAGATATTATATGGCAAAGATATTAAACGTAGACAATTTAGGGAAAATCTATAGTAGTGGTTCCAAAAAACTTACGGTATTGCAAGATATTAGCTTCGATGTGGAAGAACGGGATTCTTTTTCCATTGTTGGGCCTTCCGGTAGTGGAAAAACTACCTTATTGGGTTTATGTGCAGGTTTGGACCAACCTGATTCTGGTACCGTAACCTTATGTGGTACCGAGCTGAGTAGTTTAAGCGAAGATGAAAGAGCAATATTAAGAAATAGGAATGTCGGTTTTGTCTTTCAAGATTTTCAATTATTGCCTACCCTTACTGCTTTGGAGAATGTTGCCATTCCATTGGAATTAAGGGGGGATAAAAATGCTATGAAAAATGGAAAGGAACTATTGGACAAGGTGGGCTTACAAAATCGTTTCCACCATTATCCCTCACAACTCTCTGGTGGTGAGCAACAACGCGTAGCCTTGGCAAGGGCATTTTCTAATAATCCATCAATACTTTTTGCCGATGAACCAACGGGTAATTTAGATGCGGAGACCGGGGAGAAGGTAATACAACTACTTTTTCAGCTCAATGAGGATGCGGGAACTACCTTGGTCATTATAACGCATGATTTGGAATTGGCGGCTAAAACCCAACACATTTTGAGGTTAAAAGGGGGTAAAATTGTTACCACCCAGAATACAACTGCCTTGTGAAGAACCTAAATAATACTTCGAAGGCTGGGTTTAGATGGCTTCTAAAGATGGCATGGCGCGATGGAAAAGCCAGTAAGAGAAAACTATTTCTTTTTATGGCCTCAATTATTATGGGGATTGCTGCAGTTGTTTCTATCCAATCCTTTGGAGATAATCTTAAAAAAAATATTGCAGCACAGTCCAAATCTTTAATGGGGGCAGATTTTATAGTGGATAGCAGAAATCCACCAAATGAAAAGGTTTTAAGAATAATGGACTCCCTTGGAGGTCCAAATGCCAAAGAAATAAACTTTCCTTCCATGGCCGCGTTTCCGAAAACAGGAACCTCTAAATTGGTTCAAGTTCGCGGAATTGAAGGTGGATTTCCATTTTATGGTGTTTTGGAGACCGTACCGGTGTCAGCAGCAAATAACTACCAACAGAAGGGTGCCGCTTTGGTGGATGCCACAGTCATGCTACAATATGACCTACAGGTCGGAGATAGTATTAAGGTTGGTGAAATAACCTTTCCAATTGCAGGTTCTTTAAAATCCATGCCAGGGAGTTCGGGCCTATTTAGTACTATAGCTCCTCCTGTAGTAATTCCGTATAGATTTATCCAAGAAACAGGATTGATCCAGAAGGGTAGTAGGTTGGACTATGAATTCTATTTTGCCCAGCCCAATGCGGACCTTGAGGTTCTTGAAGAAAAATTAGATCCTGTATTGGATGCCGAAGGTGCGGATTTGGATACCCATACTTCTACGAGTGCCAATCTGGGAAGGAGATATGGGAATTTTGGTAAGTTTCTTAATCTAGTTGCCTTTATCGCCCTTCTTTTGGGCTGTATAGGAATTGCAAGTGCTATCAATATTTACATAAAGGAAAAGTTACGATCGGTAGCTGTTTTAAAATGTTTAGGGGCAACCAAAAAGCAAACTTTTTTAATTTATTTATTACAAATCGGGGCGCTAGGATTACTGGGAGGAATTATCGGTACCGCAGTTGGTTTAATTCTACAGCAGTTATTTCCTATGTTTTTAGGGGATTTGCTACCGGTAGATGTACAAATATCCCTGGCACCAAAAGCAATTGCAATGGGACTTTTGTTGGGCCTCTTTATGTCCATACTATTTGCTCTTTACCCTTTAATGAGTACTCTGTATGTATCTCCGTTACAGGCTTTAAGGGTACAGGAAGTGGACCGGTCCAAGCATAAGAAAGGATTAGCCTTGGTCTCTTTGGGGATTTTGGCCTTTTTATTTCTTTTTTCCTTTTGGTTATTAAAGGATTGGAGGTATTCGGCAGCCTTTGTAGCGGGAATTTTAGTAACCTTTGTTATACTGGCGGGTTTGTCTGCAGGAGTTATGAAAATCATAAAAAAATACTTTCCTACTTCCTGGAGTTTTACTGCGCGTCATAGCTTATTAAACTTATTTAGGCCACAAAACCAAACCCTCACCTTGGTACTAGCTATCGGTATTGGAACGTTTTTGATAAGCACCCTTTATTTCACTAAAGATTTTCTGTTAGCCAAGTCGGCTATGGGAACTGACGCCAATAGTCCCAATATGATCCTTTTGGATATTCAAACGGAACAGAAAGAGGCCGTTGCAAATACTATTTTACTGGGGGGACATCCTGTTTTGACCAATATACCTATTATTACGATGAGGGTCAATAGTATACAAGGAACGGCGGTAAATATCATTAGAAAAGATACTACTTCCTCCATAAATTCCTGGATTTTGAATCATGAATTTAGGGTAACCTATAGGGATAGTCTCATTGCATCCGAGAAATTGGAAGCAGGAGAGTGGGTGTCCAAAGTGACTTCCAAAGAAAAAATACCAATTTCCATTAGCGACAATTTTGCTAGGGATGCTAAGGTAGAGGTTGGTGACAAATTATCCTTTAATGTACAAGGGGTAATTATGAATACTGTAGTAGCCAACATAAGAACGGTGGACTGGGGTCGGATGCAACTAAATTTTTCCATTGTTTTCCCCTTGGGTATTTTGGAAGAAGCCCCTCAATTCACAGTGCTTACCACCAAGGTAGCTGATGAAAATGCTTCGGCATCACTTCAGAAAGAATTGGTAAGCAAATTTCCGAATGTATCCATTCTGGACATTAGACAGATCTTGGTTGTAATAGAAAATTTGTTGAACAAGATTTCATGGATCATTAATTTTATGGCTTTTTTCAGTATCCTTACTGGAATAATAGTGCTTTTAGGGGCGGTGAGGACCAGTAAATATCAGCGAATACGGGAAAGTGTACTTTTACGGACCATCGGTGCCAAGAGTGGACAAATACTAAAAATAGTGGCCTTGGAGTATCTGTATTTGGGTATTTTAGGAGGGCTATCTGGAATCTTGTTATCACTGGTGAGCAGTCAATTGCTAGCTTTATTCGTGTTCGAAACCCCATTTACACCATCATTATTTCCATTTTTGGTGCTGTTCCCCGGAATAACTGTGCTTGTTTTACTAATTGGCCTTGGGAATAGCATAGGAGTTATAAAAAGTCCTCCCTTAGAGGTATTGCGAAAGGAAGGGAGATAGGCCCGACGGCATATTCATTTATTTTGTAAAATACGGCAGTAACTGTGGTTCTATTAGGATTATCCTTTATTTATCCTTTCATAAGTAGGTAGAGGTCATTAGCTTTACCTAGGTCCGTTTTAAAATTTAGTTCTATGTTCAAAAAATATTCAAGTTGCCATTTTTGGGTTTTTTGAGCTGTTTTGTTGGTGGGGTTTGTCCAAGGAGGGTAAACACGAAAACCACGTTTCCCTAACTTTATACCATGTGATACAATTCCTTTTTCCTTAAGAACATTTTTAGGAAATACAAATTGACCTAGTTGTGAACCCTGGCGAGAGTTTATTACAATAAGATCAACTTCATCAGAATCTTCCAAAGGTGTTGTTTCCCCCTTTATATTTCTTTTCCACAGGGTAACGAATTGCCCAATTTTTTTTGGAGTGATTTTACTTCTTCTAGATTTTATGTTCAGGGTATTTAAGAGAAAGGAAACTGCCTCGTATTCTTTGCTTTCCTTGTCCAATACAAAGTTTGATACTTTTAAGCCACAAGGTGCATAGACTTCTTCCACAATAAGGGTGAAATCTGAATTTGATGTATTCTTCATTTCTATAAATCTACTGCAAAATGTAGATAACTAAGTACTTATTTTTCAGTATTAAATACTATTATCCGCCAATTTAAGCCTCTCGGCTTCCCAACCATGATCTATATATTCATAGAAAAAATCATTACCCTTCACCTTAATTTTGACAAAGCCTTCTTTGGTATTGTGCCTTCTGCCTTTCCATCCGTTCCCAGCAATAGAACCACCAGTTAGAAAATGAAATCGGTCGTTGATGAATCCGTATTCCTTCCAATGAATATGCCCTTGTAAGACTAATTTTAAATTATGGTTTTCCATTATCTTAAAAACATCTGAAGCATTACTGGCGGTTCTACTTCCTTCACCTCCATTTAATTGCAAATAGGTACAAATCATTGGAATATGGGTGGTGATGACAATGGGCGTAGATTTATCCACTTTTTCAATATCCTCCTTTAACCACTGCAGTTGTTCTTGGTGAAAGAATCCTTTATATCTTTTGTTTTCTGTTACGTCCAAGGAATTCAAGGTTATAAAATGCCATCCTTTATGATCAAAAGAGTAGTACGTTTTTCCAAAATGTCTTTCCCACATTCCATACTTATAATCAGGATGATCTTCCGATTCCGGACTTTCTTCATAGATAGCGAACAAGTCGTGATTTCCTATACAATTATAGACCGGCATTTTAAACCCTTTACTCATGTCTTTGTACAAGGTAAAAAGTGATTCGCTTTGTTCGTAATTACCGCGCATAGTATCATAAACAAGATCTCCGCCTGTAATCACAAAATCGGGGTTCAATTCATTTACCTTATCAATGGCCATTTGAAATCCTTTTGGCGCGTTCATTTCAGGTTTTATATGGATATCCGTTAAGAATGCAAATTCAAAGGAATCTTCATGATTTTCTTCTTCTAATTGCTTTTCTTTTGAAGATTGACAGGAAATTTGTGTAAACGGAATAGCCACCGCTGCCAATCCTGATTTAAGCAAAAATTTCCTTCTACTGTCAATCTTTATCTTTTTTTCCTCCATAACCTATTCCTTTCCTAAGTTACCTTGATTAATTATCCAAATCTCGGATACTTGAGCGCCCCTTTCTCCCTCACCACAGGTCCATTCCAGTTCCAAAACTCCGTCCTGTAATGCTTCAGTTGGAATTTTAAACTCATAAATGGGTTGCACTCCAGTCTTGATGAAGTCGTGCACAGGTATATTCTCTGCAGTCAGTTTTATTTTTGAACGAAAACGCCCCGTATAAGCCACTTTAATGACATAGGAACCTTTGGGGTCCAAACCATTATAGACCATTTTGAGAGGCTCGTCATATAAGGTGGTTACTTGGTTCATCCAAGATAATGGCGTTGTATGGCCGTCAAAACCTATAGCCGTAATCTCGTGTACCCATTCTTCCCCTTTAAGTCCTACCCCAAAACTTACCCTTGGCGAATTCAACCCTCCCGGGTCCTCCGCATAACTATGATTGGAAACTACCCGGTTCCAACTTCTTGGTGTACCAAAATTGTCATAGTACCCTCCGGGACCGGGGTTGTTGCGTTGTAGCAAATCATTTATAGAAACCAATTTTTCAGCCTCGCTTCCATTTTTTTCAATCGTAAAAAGTTGATCTATAAACCACATTCCATCATTCAACGGCACATCTATATTATCAATAAAATTTCCTCTTCCTCCTGCGGCAAAGTGCTTTTCTACCGTTAATTGGGCGCCAATACTCTCAAACAAATCATCGGCCAAGGACAGGCATCTATTTTTCCATTGGGCCATAATAGGTTCCTTTTTTGCCTTATACAATATATTTTTTGCCTTTTCTATAGCGCTAATTGGGCCTATAGTTTTGGCTGTTGACAATATTTCGCGAGCTTGTTGTTCCAATTCCGTCTCGTATATCAATCTTCTGTATTGATAAGCATCAAAATAGGCTCTAATAAGCCCCATTTGGAAACGGAAATTACTTAAAACTTCTTGGGATGCACTCTTTTCCAAATCCTGCCATTGTTGTAAAGTGGTAATTACACCATCATTATTTAGTAGTGGGCCTTGAATATTTCTTTCCAATGCCATTAAACCACTAGAAACAGTTTCGGTATATTTTGGTCCGATAAAATAGCGCGAATAATCTCGTAGGGTTTCCATAACCGGGGTTTCCGGATCCCAATCCTGATCGCTCCATATTATTTTATTAACGTCATCGTTGGTTCCTTCAGAGTAGCTAATACTTCCTTGTGCAAATTGGTCAAAGGCATTATGTATTAATTTTTGGTCTCGTGGCCGTGGGTTGATGGATTCTCTCCCTAAGGTAATGGCATATGCCAAATCCCAGTTGGGAATTGGGTATTGACTACTTAGGTTATGGGTAATGTCGGGATATCGCCTTATTGGAATTCCAGGGTTAATGCGTTCTGCAATTTCTTTTATAGGGGTTTTTATCCACGGGCCGAAAACCACGCCTCCAAGCCAGGGATAATTTTTGTTGATATGTTCATAAAAGGAATCTAACCAAGCTTTAGTTGGTCTGAAAACCTGTGGAGAAACCCATATTTTGGCATTTGGATGGTACTCATGCAACACTTCGGCTTCTATTTTTAACCAATTAAACAATTCATCAGGCTCCAAATCCCCAGGATCTCCCCCCGGAACAAATAGAGCGTCCAAACGCGGAATGGCTTTGAATACTTTTCGCCTCTCTTCAATTTCCACTTTTAAGGAATCTGGATTTGTATAGTCCGATCCCAAATTGGGATACCACATCCAAACATCCATACCATATTTATCACATATTTTGGATTGCTCCACAATCATTTCAATGGCGGGAATTTTCATGTGAACATTTGTGAAATCATCATCGGTACGGGGAGGCATTATTTCAATACTATTGGCACCGAAAATGGCCATATCACGAATGTAGTTGTCATATTGCTGTACCGAAAATGCATCGTACGCATTAGTTTTTGGTCTGTATCCCATTTGATGGCCTCGGATAGGAAATCTAGGGGTAGAGGCGATATTCAAATCGTTGGGCAGTAAAATTTGTCCAGGATATATTTCCAATTTTCTCAAGAGTTTTCCAATGCCATATAATACTCCCCTTGAATCGTGACCTACAACCAGGACCACATTCTCCTTTGGCAACACTGCTATTTTATACCCCTCCGCATTTATGGCTGGCATGGTGCCCAAGTGCTGTTGGTAGTCCGTTGGGAATTTATTCAATCCCCCTTCAAGTCCAATAACAATACGGTTTAGTAATTGCTTAGGGAATTTGCCCACCTTGTTTAACATTATCCCACTCCTTTTTCCGATTTCCTCTTGTAATAGGGATATGGCGTTCAATACTAAGGGGTCCTTTTTTTCCAGACAGATAATTTTAGATTGACTCAAGTCTATCGTTTGCCCAGAGAGGGAAGATGGATTAAGACCAAACAAGCAAAGTAATATTAGAAATAGTTTAAAGTATGTATTCATATAATCTCTATTAATTATTTAATAATCAATATATCTAGTATCGAAGCATGATTTATATTATATCGCCAATTCGCTACCCTCGGATAAACTCTGGCTATCTCCTACGGCATCTTTTATAATATTCATATCCTCGGAGAGTTTTTGACTAAATAGGCGAAGGTCGGAACTGTGTAAGACTATGTTAGCCCCTTCCTTTATCCATTTAATCTGATAATTTGGATGTGCGGGAAAATGTATTCCGGCGGCAATACCTTTACTTCTTGCCTTGTTTATGATTTCCTTTACCGTTTTTTCAAAATCGGGATGGTCATATTGTTCGGGCAACCCCATATTTATAGAAAGATCATGTGGTCCTATAATAATGCCATCCAATCCTGGAACACTGAGGAGTTCGTCCAAACGCTCCACCGCAATGATACTTTCTATGTTTATCAAGCACAAACTATCTTGGTTGAAATGGTCCAGATAGGTTTTCAATTCAACTGATAATTCCTCCTTACCAAGAAGCACATTTTGTAATCGCTCTCCTTTCAGAGGCCTGTATTTTGTTGCCCCCACCATTTGTTGTATCTGCCCTATATTTTCAATATAAGGGGCAAGCACTCCCACCGCACCAGCATCCTTTGCCATACATGCTGCATAAGGGTCAGGACTAGGTATACGGACAATTGGAGACAAACCATGAGCAGTATACACCTGACACAAAAAAGTGAGTTCGGTTCTGTCCATGGGAATATGTTCCGTATCCAAAAAAACAAAATCCAATCCGCTACCTTTTACAACCTTGGACCAAATAGGAGAGGTAGATAAAATACAGGTGCCATAAATATTTTGTTTGTCGCGTAATTTCTGCTTTAGGTTGATTGGCATTGGTTGTTATTTAGTGTTCGTTTTTGGGCTTTTAATTTTATTTGTTCACCACATTAATTGGGTTACCTTTTAAAAAAGCTTCCAAATTTTCCAGGGCCGTATTCAACAATCTATTTCGAGATTCCTTTGGAGCCCAAGCAATGTGAGGTGTTATTATGCAGTTGTCGGCTTTTAACAACTCATTGTTTTTATCTATAGGTTCTTTGGAAACCACATCGATTGCTGCACGGGAAATTTTGCCATTATCCAATGCCTCTTTTAAGTCCTTTTCCATTATCAATTGCCCCCTGGAGGTATTAATGAGCATGGTACCCTCCTTCATTTTGGAAATGTTGGTAGCGTTTATGATGCCTTCGGTTTCTGGAGTTAAGGGGCAATGTAGGCTTATCACATCTGAATTAGCTAAAAGTTCATCCATATCCACCTGCTTACAGCTACTTGTCTCTAATTCTGGCCTCTTTCTACTACCTGATGTCAAAATATTCATTCCAAATGCTTGGGCCAATTTCGCAGTGGCTTGCCCAATTCTCCCAAAACCAATAATTCCCATGGTTTTCCCGTCCAGTTCCATGAGCGGGTAGTTCCAAAAACAAAAGTCCTTGCTTTTAGACCAGTCACCCTGCTTTACAGCCCGATTATGTTCTCCTACATGATGGCACATTTCCAAGAGCAAGGCCATTGTCAATTGTGCCACGGCAGTGGTGCCATAACTGGGCACATTGGTAACTACAATACCTAATTCCTTTGCGGCTACAACATCAACTACATTGAACCCTGTGGCCAAAACGCCAATATATTTCAGCGATGACGCTTTCTCCAATACTTTTTTGGGCAAAGGCGTTTTGTTGGTAAAAACAATCTCTGCGTCACCTATAGCTTCAATTATTATATCATCCTTATACTCGGTTCGGTCATGTACGGTAAGCGCCCCAAAGTCTTTTAATTTCTCCCAGCTCAAATCTCCAGGATTTAAAGTATATCCGTCTAGAATAACAATTTTCATAATCAAAAATTTATTTTCTTTTAAAGACCTCAATATAACTACATAAAACTGAAATCAAGGTCTCAATTAATGGTCCATACCCTGTATAGTAGTCTTGATTTTTAAAAGTGTACCAAATATTTAACTTGAATTAAAAAATCAATTATACACATCGAACATAATGGTTTTTAAAAACTTATATAATTATTTGTTCGATTCAAATGAAAAATAGTGAACTATGATTCAGTATAGCGCTTATGGAGCATAATGGGTAATATAACTTTTCTGAAAAATTGGAATTAGGGTATCAAATGCGGCCCTATTTACATTCCATGTTTCTTCTTTTTTACCTCATTAATTTAAAGAACATAGGCCAATTCCCTAAAAAACCCTAGGAGCTCTTTACAAATATAGGATATACCATAAGCGTTTTATAGCCTATAATTTATCTATTTAAGATCATATTTTGACCTTCAAGAATTATAAATTGGTAATCATACTTTTCCATTTGAATAACATCACTTTATATTGTGGCTTCTGATAATTCAGGAACAATACCAAATTTATTGGGGAAGGATTCTTGCATTCTATTGACCGATTGAAATAAATCATCTTAAAAAATAACATTTTATCAAAATTAAACGGGTAATTATAGTGCGTATGCAAGGGTAGGATACTATTTTTAAAGTGTTTTTAAGATTTCCGCTATAAATTCAACTTAAATCTAATTTTTCCATGAGTAAGGTACTTATTTACATGTTTTTGGCCGTTTTGCCCATATACTCCTATAGTCAGGCCTTAGAGTATAAGACATTGGAGGATGTGTATTATTATGATTCCCCCATTGACGATCAAACGGACTACATGAAACAGAAATGCCTCATGGATATTTATTACCCGGAGGATAAACCAAAGGCTCCTGTGGTTATCTGGTTTCATGGAGGGGGGTTAACGGCTGGTCAAAAGGAAATTCCATCAGCCTTAAAAAATAAAGGATTTTGCGTGATAGGAGTAGGGTACAGACTTTCCCCTAATGTAAAAGCCGAAACCTGTATTGCAGATGCTACGGCTGCCATCGCTTGGGTATTTAAAAATATACACCGCTTTAATGGTGACGCAAATCAGATATTTGTTTCAGGCCATTCCGCGGGGGGATACTTGGCCTTAATGTCCGTTATGGACAAAAGTTGGTTAAAGAAATACAATATTGATTCGGATAAGGTAGCTGGACTGGTTCCTTTTAGTGGTCATACTATAACTCATTTTACGATAAGAAAGGAACTGGGAATTCCTGGGGAGCAGCCTATAATAGATAAATGGGCACCATTATTTCATGTACGCAAAAATACACCTCCAACACTGTTGATCACCGGGGATCGTGAAAAAGAGATGCTGGGGCGTTATGAAGAGAATGCCTATTTCTATAGGATGATGAAGGTAGTAGGAAATCTAGATATCACCCTTTACGAAATGGACGGCTATGGACACAATATGACCGAACCGGCCTTTCCCTTGCTAGTGGATTTTGTAAGTTTAAAATCGAAAGAGAATTAGAAGAAAGTTACATTTCTGAAACTTTGCCCTGGATTATTTAAAATAACCCTCTAAGGGATTGCCATAATGGATAAAATCATAATAAAGAATGTTTAATTTATGATGGACAATATATTATATGTTTTGGGTGAAATATAGGCTATAAAACAGCTGTAGTATACCCTATATTTGTAAAGAGCACACCAAATGTTTAAAAAAAATCAAATTAAGTTATAATGAATATCGTAATTGCCCCCGACTCCTTTAAGGAATGTTTATCAGCGAGGGAAGTGGCATCCAATATAGCTAAGGGAATACGAAAGATTACCCCTCATGCAGAAATACATGAAATCCCGATTTCCGACGGTGGTGAAGGAGTGCTGGAGGCTATCATGACAGGTGCTGGAGGAACAAGAGTGTCCGTATCTGTAAAAGATCCACTTATGCGAAAAATTCTTGCTGAATACGGAATTTTAAAGGATAAGAAAACCGCAGTCATAGAGATGGCCAAAGCCTCTGGATTGGAATTACTACAGGAGGATGAAAAAAATCCCTTATTAACTTCTACCTATGGTACTGGGCAATTAATACGGGATGCTTTGGAAAATGGGTGCACTAAAATTATTATTGGTATAGGAGGCAGTGCTACCAATGATGGGGGAGCAGGTATGATTCGGGCTCTGGGCGCCAAATTTTTAAATGAAAAAGGAGAGGAGATTAATGAGGGTGGAGGTAGTTTAAATGAGTTACACAAAATAGATTTATCCAATTTTGATAAAAGAATTCAAAGTTGTGAAGTGATCGTTGCCTGCGATGTTTCCAATCCCCTGACAGGGACAAAGGGTGCTTCTATGGTATATGGGGGGCAAAAAGGCGGGAATATTGAAGCCTTGGAATTATTGGATGGTAACTTGGCCCATTATGCCAAAATAATTAAGGCAACCGTGGGAATAGATATCTCTAACATTCCAGGAGCTGGGGCAGCTGGAGGAACCGGTGCAGGGCTTATGGCGTTTTTGAAGGGCCATCTAGTAAATGGGATAGGATTAATATTGGAAACCTTGAAAATTGAAGAATATATAAAACAGGCTGACGTCGTGTTTACAGGAGAAGGCAAAATTGATGAACAAACCTTGCATGGCAAAACAATATCGGGGATAGCGAAGTTGGCAAAGAAGTATGATGTGCCTGTAATTGTAATTACCGGAAAAATAGGTGACAATATAGAAGGGATATACAATATTGGAGTAAGCGCTGTATATTCTATTGTAAATCAACCTATGGAACTAAAGCAAGCTATTGACCAAGCCCCAAAGCTCATTCAGGATTGTGCCAAAAATATAATGTCCACCATAATTTGTTTCAATCAAGCTTGAAGCCCTATTTAGAAGGAATAAGAATGAGTATAACACCGAAAAAACTTTTGTCAGACCAAAGAAATATTATAATGGTGGGGTGCTTCGATACCAAGGCAGAAGATTTCGCCTATTTATATAACTCATTAATACAATTAGGAACTAAGGTAATTACCATTAATACAGGGGTAATGGGATCTACTGATTTATTTCCCATACATTTTGAGGCGGTAACTGTGGCGATAAGTAGAGGGACCACCATATCCCACCTACGTGACCGAAAGGATCGTGGTTGGGCTATTGAAGTTATGGGCAATGGGGCAGCAATTATAATTGCAGAACTTTTTTCCCAGAACAAAGCTCATGGCATTATAGGTATGGGTGGTGGTGGAGGTACTTTTATTACCCTCAAGGCAATGCAAGCGCTACCTTTTGGTATCCCCAAACTATGTGTCAGTACTTTGGCAACTAAAGACTTGTCAGAACATATTGGGAGTAAAGACATTACCTTAATGCCATCCATTGTTGATGTGGCAGGTCTAAATAATATTAGTAAAGTCGTAATACGCCAAGCGGCTGCCGCCATTGTCGGAATGACGCAAACTTCGGTATCTGATAACATAAGACAGGGTAAATCTATAGCCATTAGTGTTTTTGGTAATACCACCCTATGTGTGGATAAATGTTCGGAGTTATTGAAATTAAAGGGGTTTGAGGTAATGGCATTCCATTCGGTCGGGACAGGAGGTAAGACCATGGAAGATCTAACCTTGGATGGCTGTTTTAATGCCATATTGGACATTACCACCACCGAGTTGGCCGATGAACTTTGCGGCGGAATATGCAGTGCCGGCCCGGACAGATTAACAGCCGCATCTAAAATGGGAATTCCCCAAGTTATAGTACCTGGATGTATGGATATGGTCAATTTTGGCCCTTTGAATACTGTACCAGAAAAATATAAGGACCGACAATTATTCAGTTGGGCACCAGATGTAACCCTAATGCGAACCAATGAAGAAGAGAACAGAATTCTTGGAAAGACTATGGCCGAAAAACTTAATAAGTCCAAGGCTCCCGTGACCGTATTACTTCCCTTGGGAGGCCTATCCCAAATTGGTGGAGTCAGGGAAGTGTTCCATAATCCATCTATAGATCAGGAATTGTTCAATTCCATTAAAAGCCATGTAAATAATAATATTAAGGTATTGGAGGTAAACTCAAATATCAACACCGAGGATTTTGCAGAACAAGCCGTAAAACGCTTACTGGAATTAATTAAAGAATCCTGATTTCATATAATATCAATTGAAGAACAGCAATTAAAAATTTCAACGAAAATCAATTAATCAAAACTAAAAGAAAATTATGCCGAATCCATGGACGGGGAAAGGAAACCCTTACACTAAACAAGAAGTTAGAGATAGATTACAATTAGTAGTTAATCAAAAAAAGGCAATTATAGCTGCCGGAGCGGGAACTGGAATCAGTGCTAAATTTATAGAAAAGGGAGGCGCCGATTTGATCATTATATATAACTCCGGCAGGTTTAGAATGTCCGGGCACGGTTCAACAGCCGGTATGATGGCCTATGGTGATGCCAACGCAGTAGCCATGGAAATAGGTGAATTTGAGGTTTTGCCAGTAGTAGAGGAAGTTCCTGTTATATGTGGTGTCCATGGAAGTGACCCAAGGAGAAGAATGTGGCACTTTTTGGGGAAAGTGAAAGATATGGGATTCTCAGGTGTAAATAATTTCCCAACGCATTCCATTATTGATGGTCATTTTAGAAGGGTCCTTGAAGAAACGGGAATGAGTTTTCAAAAAGAAGTGGATATGGTTAATTTGGCCACCAAAATGGACTTGTTTTCCGTGGTTTATGTAGGCAAACCGGAGGAGGCTATACAAATGGCAGATGTAGGAGCCGATGCCATAATTGCCCATGTAGGTACAACGGTCGGTGGATCTATTGGGGTTACCAGTGCTTCGGCATCAATGGATGATGCTCTGGAACGCACACAACTAATTGTTGATGCAGTGAAAAAAGCGAATCCCGACACCTTCCTTCTTGCCCATGGTGGACCAATCAATACACCTGCTGACGTAAAATATGTTCTGGAGCATTGTAAAGGCCTGCACGGCTTTGTAGGGGCATCATCATTGGAAAGAATGGGAATTGAACAATCCTTGACTAATTTGACCAGGGAATTTAAAGCCTTAACCCTTTAAGATATCTATGGACAGGAATTGGAAATTTGTAAAGGAAAAGGACCTAATGTACGAAAAGGCCTTTGGGCGGGTACATTATTGGCACTATCATCCCGAAATTATTAAACATGCCGACTCCTATATGGTAAAGGTGGTGATGCCCAAGGGTGGTGGTCATAACTTTCACGTTCATCCAGAAATGAACGAAATACTTTATGTGCTAAAGGGTACTGCAGAACAATGGATAGAAGATGAGATGCAGATATTGGAAAAGGGGGACTCCGTCTATATTGGAGCCAATGTTGCCCATGGGACTTTTAACGCTGGGGAAGAAGAGTTGGAATTTTTGGCCATCCTTTCCCCACCAGAAGGTTGGGAAGCGGGAACGGTAGATGTAAGTGAAAATGCTCCATATTCTGGGTACCGTCCGCGAGTCTGATGGTTCTTATAGCAATTTAATCCAATTTAAACTTGACCATAGTAATTTATAATTTGAAAAATCGAAAAATGAAAAATTTAACTGCTTACCTTTCCTTACTAATCTGTGGAATGGTCCTTTTATCTAGCTGCTCAGGAGAAAAAGCACCTCCTCCTCCGTTGACTTATACCGGTGAAAACCCTAAGGTTCAGAACCCTCTAAGTCCAGAAGATTCCCAAAAACACATTCAACTTCCTGAGGGTTTTAGCGCTAAATTATTTGCAGCGGAACCCAATATAATTAATCCCATCGCTTTTACTTGGGATGAAAGGGGAAGGCTTTGGGTAGTGCAGTCAAAGGATTACCCCCATGGTCTTGGCAATGATGTTGGAGGTGATAGGATTACTATCTGTGAAGATACCAATGGGGATGGTAAGGCAGATACCTTTATTGATTTCGCCACTGAGCAAAAGTTGACCACGGGAATTACCTTGGTAAGGGGCGGGGCCATTGTTTCCCAAGCACCTAATATGGTTTTTTTGGAAGATACCGATGGAGACGACAAAATGGACAAAAGTACCGTTCTGTTCGAAGGTTTCGGAACCTTTGACACCCATGCCGGACCTTCCAATTTACGCTATGGCGTAGATAACATGATATGGGGTTCCGTAGGATATTCCGGATTTGAAAATCAATTTCAGGGTAAACCAGTTGAATTTAAAATGGGCGTCTACAAATTTGCCAAGGATGGCTCTTATTTTGAACCCGTGGGCCAATTCAACAACAATACCTGGGGACTTGGTTTTAACGAGAATTTTGAAATATTTGGATCTACAGCCAATAATAACCATTGTTGTTATGTAGGCATACCCCTAAAACATTACGATTATTTAAAGAAACTGCCTTCTTGGGCAGTCAATGCCGATTTTATTCAAGGACACTATGAGATTACTTCAGTAGATACTATTCCGCTACAACAGGTAGATGTTCGAGGGGGATATACTGCAGCCGCTGGTGCTAATTTTTATACGGCCAGAAATTATCCGGAGGCTTATCAAAATCAAATGTATGTTTCAGAGCCTACTGGACATTTGGTACACATAGCAAAAATCGTCAAGGATGGGGCAGGGTATAAAGAGGTTGACGGTGGAAATATTTTTGCCAGTACCGATGCCTGGACAGCTCCTGTTTTTGCTGAAACTGGCCCGGATGGCAATTTATGGGTTGCCGACTGGTACAACCCGGTAATTCAGCATAACCCGGATAAGCGCGGAATGGACAATCAGATTTGGAACGCCGATAAAGGTGAAGGAAACGCCCATAAAAATAATTTGAGGGATTACGGGCATGGTAGAATATATATAATTACCCATGAGGATGGTGATGATTCAGACATAACCTCATTAAATCCAAATAACGAGGAAGAACTTTTAGAAGCCTTGCAAAGTGATAATATGTTTTGGCGGACTACCGCTCAACGTATGATCGTGGAGAATAAGAAAGTATCCCTAATTCCAGACCTTATTAAATTGGCCGGGAACAATGATAGTGATAAAAGTGGCCTCAATGCTGGTGCATTACATGCCTTATGGACCTTAAACGGATTGGGCGCACTTAACGGTACCAATGCGGCTGCCAACGAGGTGGTTGTAAATGCCTTGACCAATACTTCCTATGCCGTAAAACGTGCCGCACTGGCCTTATTGCCATTAACGAAGGAAAGTAGTGAAAGTCTTGCACAATCTGGACTCTTAAAAAGTTCCGATCCACAGATCAAGCTGGCTGCGATTTTAAAGGCAGGACAACTGCCAGAATCCAATGCCTTGTATGCGGAAATAGAAAATATTGCTCAGGATGATTCCAGTACTTCGGATAAATGGATCAATGCCGCACTAAAGATTTATTATAGGGAGTCCAATTTTGAGACAGTAGATCCGTCCTCCGTAGTATTGCTGGTACCCTCGGCGGAAGAGAAAAAGACTATTTGGAATTATACAAATGAGAAACCTTCCGAAAACTGGATGAAATCAGAATTCAATGATTCGGATTGGAAGAAGGGAGCTGCCATGTTCGGTGGTGATAAAATTAAGAATGCGAATACCAATTGGAGCAGCTCAGATATCTGGATGCGACAAGAAGTGGTTATTACAGATGAAGTAACTGAACCAGTATTGAAGATTGCCCATGACGACGATTATGAAATTTATGTCAACGGACAACTTTTGATCACGGAAGTGGGGTCAAGTAAATCGTATAAATACATAAAGCTAGATGCGGAGAAGGGCGAATTATTCAAAAAGGGCAAAAACCTAATTGCAGTGCATTGCGCAAATACTGGAGGGAAACAATATATTGATTTAGGCATAGGCAAAGTCGGAAAAATAAAGGCCGATGTTACCTTTGTACTTAATACTGTTGATCAGGAAATGGCCTATGATAAGAAGACCCTATACGCCACAGCTGGTCAGACCGTGGAAATAGTTTTGAAGAATAAAGATCAGATGTCCCATAATTTAGTGGTAATACAACCGGGAAGTTTGGACACTTTTGGAGATATGGTAGATGGCTTCCTTAAAAATCCCGAGGCAGAAAAAATGGGATATGTTCCCAAATCGCGCTATGTATTGGCCGCAACGGAAATGTTGACACCAGGGGTTACTGGGTCTGTAGTTTTTAAACTTCCGGATACCCCAGGCATTTATCCATATGTCTGTACCTTTCCAGGGCATTGGCGTATGATGCAGGGAGTAATCATTGTAACCGCTCCTGGGTCATATATTTCTGAAAATAAGGATGCCCAAAAAATTTCTGTAATGGGCGGCGGTGGTTCCCATGACTTCCTTAAATATTTTGGTATTGCAGATGGTAAAATCCTTAGTGAAGGAGGAAAGAACACGGTAATCTACACAGAGAACCCTATGGAACTGGGTATCATGGTGCCATCTACAGATGTACTTTTCCTAAGCAATAACAAACCTTTGGATAAGAACACAAAATCTGCCATCATGTCGCGTGTAAAAGCAGGGGAGATGAATATGCTCATCAACCATCCCAGCACTTGGTACAATTGGGAGGATTGGCCCGAATATAACAAAACACTGGTAGGTGGTGGTTCTAGGTCTCATGAGGATCTTCAAGAATTTGAAGTGAGGGTACTAAAGCCCAATCATCCTATTATGAAGGGGGTTCCCTCAAAATTCAGGATTGTTGACGAATTATACCGTTGGGAAAAGGATCCAGAGGCAGAGATAGAAGTTTTGGCAGTAAGTCGCGGGTTAAAATCAGGTGAAGAATATCCCACCGTTTGGATTGTAAAACATCCAAAAGCGAAAATTGTTGGCAATACTTTAGGGCACGATGAAAGAGCCCATGATTTAAAGGCGTACCAGACCATACTAAGGAATAGTTTAGAGTGGGTAGGGGAGCAATAAATGTATTTTATTGAAAGTAAAATTGCTTTAACCGGAAATATGTTTGGAGCGTATATTTTATCATTTAAGCCGAATCATAGTAATTTTTTAATTAAAATTAATTAAAAAGAACCTTTATTTTTGAAGAAACCTATAGTAGTTTCGCGAAATGAATTTAACGATTGAAAATATACTCCTTGTCGGTTCAATTCTACTTTTTATAAGTATAGTTGTTGGTAAGACGTCATATAAATTTGGGGTACCTACCTTATTGCTCTTTTTGGGAATTGGAATGTTAGCGGGTTCGGAAGGTATTGGAGGAATCCGATTCAACGACCCTAAAATTGCCCAATTTATTGGAATCGTATCACTTAATTTTATCTTGTTCTCGGGAGGTCTTGATACCAATTGGAGTACGGTTAAACCAATTTTAAGGGAAGGCCTTGTATTGAGTACCTTGGGAGTCCTACTAACCGCCTTAACCATTGGCTCCTTTGTTTGGTGGATAACCGACTTCACCATTTACGAAAGTATGCTATTGGGTTCCATTGTTTCCTCCACAGATGCAGCCGCCGTATTTTCAATCTTGCGATCAAAAAGTCTAGCCTTAAAAACGAACCTGAGACCAACCTTGGAATTGGAAAGTGGTAGTAACGACCCAATGGCATATGTGCTTACCCTTGCCTTTTTGTCCTTGGTTGTTCACCAAGATCAGAGTATTTTTTCCATTATACCATTGTTTTTAAAACAAATGATTTTGGGCGGAGCCGCGGGTTTTGGATTTGGAAAACTTAGTAAATATATAATCAATAAAATAAGGCTCGACTTTGAGGGACTTTATCCTGTATTGGTAATTGCCCTAATGTTTGTAACATTTTCAGCGACAGATTTTGTTGGTGGCAATGGTTTTCTCTCCATCTATATCTGTGCGGTGTATCTAGGGAATCAAGATTTGATTCATAAGAAGACAATTTTAAAAATGTTTGATGGTTTGGCCTGGTTGATGCAAATTGTACTGTTCCTTACTTTAGGATTATTGGTGTTTCCTTCCCAAATCATCCCGGTTATGGGCGTAGGTTTACTTATTTCAATATTCCTCATCATGGTAGCCCGTCCGATCAGTGTATTTCTAAGTCTCGTCTTTTTCAAAATGAAAATGAGAAGACGTTTTTATATTTCATGGGTTGGGTTACGCGGAGCTGTCCCAATTGTATTTGCTACATATCCACTTTTGGCCGGAATAGACAAAGCAAACATGATTTTTAATATTGTTTTCTTTATTTCGGTAACTTCTATTTTATTTCAAGGAACCACCCTCTCTGTCGTGGCTAAATGGTTAGGTGTGGCCATTCCCGAGAAGGCGAAAAAGTTATCGCCAACAGATTTGCTGTTTTCTGAAGATCCTAAAACAATCATGAGGGAGATTTTGGTAGGTTCGGAATGTTTTGCTACTAATAAAAAAATAGTTGAATTAGGCTTTCCTAAAAACGCCATAATTGCAATGATCAAAAGAGGCGACAAATTTATTACCCCGAGCGGATCAACTAAAATTGAAAGTGAGGACATCTTAATAGTCCTTGCCGATAGATTGGGAATAATAGACGAAGTATATAAAGTGCTTAAAATAAAAAATCCCAGTTCGTAAAAATTTCTTATTACACCTTTCAGCCCTTTGATTATTTCTTAGGATTCAAATAGGCCTAGGGATAAATTTACTAAGTATTGGCCTTTTCATAACAATGAACTTTAAACACCATAATTGTTCCCTGTGGTCTATTATCACGATAGGATAGTCGGTTTATCTCATACCATAATTTATTGTCTTTATGGAAATCCAATTTCACTTCGAAACAACAAATTAAAACTATTTGGGTCGGATCATTTTGCTATTTTATTGACCACTTTATGTTACTTACAAAAGCTACATAAGCTAATTTTCACATAGTTATGTGATTGTGAAATGCTAACAACAGTATTTACTTTGTAGTAAATAATAGCATCATGAAAACATTTTTGTACACTACTAAAATGAATTCCGAATCCAGAAGGAATGCCCATTTCACCCATCAAGTAAATAGCAAAAGAATTCAGTGGTCTGAGTCTTCTCGATATGTCCTTTAAAGGAATTACTGCTATAACTTCCATTTAAGCTTTTTAAGTTGGAATTAATTAGCTCCCCCCAATATTAACTTTTAATGACAAGGCCAGACGGACTTTATTAATAATCCATAAAAAACTACTAAGTAAATGAAAAGTGCTAAAATAAACTCTAATTATAGTAATCCCAATATATTTGGCATGCACAAGATTCTGACTATTGTTTTGTGTTGGATGCTAATTCAATTTATTTTTTTTATTAATGAATACTCCTATGTTAATGAATTAATTCAAATGAAAAAGCTTACCGGCAGCTACGAATTCTGGTCTGGACTTTTGAACTCTTTACTCATAAATACTTTAAGTGGGATTGTCGGCGCATATGTCTTAGTGGTGAAACTACCATATAAATTCAAACAAAAAATTTTGAATTTTGGAGTATTGGGATATGGGGTATTATTTGTTTTTTCCTATTTAACATTGTTAACCTGTGTATTTCTGCTACTTTATATTTATTCTCTTGTCCAATTGGAATTTGATATAGCATTTTATAATATCATTAGTACCTTAAACCCAAAATTAAAAGCGCCCTCTTTTTTTATTTCCATTATTCTATGGGGCATATTGGTTACGGTGACTCAGTTTATGTTCGAATTAAATAATAAATTTGGTCAAGGTGTACTTTGGAGGTTTATTATAGGTAAATACAACAATCCTGAAGAAGTAGAACGTATTTTTATGTTTCTTGATTTAAAAGGAGCTACTTCCATTGCGGAAAAGATGGAAAGCAAATTGTTTTTTGAAATGCTAAAGGAAATCTACTATGATATAAGCACACCGATTATAGAAAGTTCAGGGGAAATCTATCAATATGTCGGTGATGAAGTAGTAATCACCTGGCCAAAAGAAAAAGGTCTAAAAAACAATAATTGTTTGGCTAGCTTTTTTCGAATTGAAAGCAAGATCCAAGAAAAAAAGATAAAATATCTTAAAAAGTATGGTGTAATCCCAACCTTTAAGGCGGGTATGCATATGGGTAAAGCAACGGTAGGTGAAATTGGGGTGATTAAAAAAGAAATAGTTTACTCAGGGGATGTCCTCAATACTACCTCACGGGTGCAGGATTTATGCAATTATTTTAATGTAAAAATACTTATTTCAAACAGCTTGTTGCAGCTTTTGCAAATAAGTGGGAAATACATCAATATTCCTATGGGTGAAATAAGTCTACGTGGTAAGGATGATAAAATTGCTTTGAGTACTATAGCACAATTGTAAAGAATTATGGATAGTTTAAATAGAGAATAATTAATTTTAAATCACAACCCTACAAATGAACTAGAAAAAGTTCCATACTCAATAGTCCAATCCATAGCTCTCAAATATTTTTAGTTGACCCCTAAAGGATTACTGCAATTTATCCAATAACGGATTTGGATAATTATCGGATTGATCTTCTATGGTTTCATCCATACAAACAAAATCTTTCTCCAAAAGTAAAAATAGTTCCTTACCATTTGCTAAGGAAATAGTATGTTGAAATCCAACGCGATTGCTGATTGCCCAATCATTTTTATCCTGTTCTGGGAGGTACATGATAATCGTATCGCTTTTAAAATCGGCATCTAGATTGGAAATGTTGTCGAGACTCCTTAATTCATATTTAAAAATCTGATTTTTAAATTCTGTTCTCTCCATAAAATAACCTTCCCCACAAAAGGTTTCCACTTCTGGCTTGGTAAGCCTATATCGTATTGAGTTTCCTTTAATTCTTATTTTCATAATACTTTCATTAAAAACGATTACCGCTTTTCATAGGTGGTATTTGCTCTTGTAGACTTATTTTAGAGGCTTTCATACCAACTAAATATTGAATTGGACCCTATTTATTCCTCATTTTTTATCAATTCCAGTTTATCCGTCTTATAGTTGATAGTTACCCGAGTTCCCTTTCCTTTAATCGAATTGATAAAAAGACGTCCATTAATATAATTCATTCTTTCTTTCATAAAGAATAGCCCCATTCCTCCATCACTATTATTTTTAGGTACCTTTCCCAAAATGGAGTCGTCAAAACCTTTGCCATCATCGTCGATAACGGCACTTAGAATATCATCATTAAAATTAAGGGTTACTAGAATAAAATTAGCTTCTGCATATTTTATGGCATTGTTTACAGCTTCTTGTACTACCCTATAAATATTGGTTTCTGCCAACGAATTAAACCTAATATTCTCCTCGGTTTTGTTTTCGAACAATATGTTTTTTCCGGTAAGCTTAGACAGTTCATTGGTCATTTTCTGAATGGCCGGAAATATACCATGATCACTAAGCTCTGGCGGGGTTAAATTAAAAGTAGCAGTCCTAACCCCTTTGATCAAGTCACTGGAAAGCGCTTTTATATATTCGATTTTTTCGGCCGTTTTCTCCAAATTGGATAAATTAATGGATTCTATGTTAAACTTAAGGGCGGTTAGCATCTGCCCAATACCATCATGTATATCCTTGGCTATTCGTTTGCGCTCCTCCTCCTGACCTTCAACAATCTGGCTGGCCTGCAACTGCTTTTGCCTCATGGTCTCCTCATAATTTTCTTTCGTCAACTGGGCCACCTTCAATTGATTTTTTTTCCGTTCAGTAATATCGGAACACAAGATTAAAATAGACTGTTTGGCACTAGATTGATGCATTGGAATAATGGACATATCCAACCATAAGGATTCACCTTTTGTTGTTTTGACCTTTATTTCTTCAGTCCTTATATTTTTCCGATTGCTTTTTAAGACCTCCATCAGATATTGTTGCTGCCCTTCATCGGTAGTCAATATTTCGTATAAAGGTTTATTTAGATCACTATCATTGCGTCCAAGAAGTTCCTTGAACTTTTTACTGATAAAGACAACATGACCATCTTGCTTGGCGCTTGCAAAAAGTGCAGCATTGTCGATTACAAAATTAAGCTCCTGTAATTCCTGTAATGATTTTTCCTTTTCTTGGAAAAGTTTTTTTATTTCCTTGGTACTTTCCTCCGATTTCTTTTGGGTGATCATCAAATTTTTGATGGTATTTCTAATTTGAACGGACAACGGTCGAAAGATGAAAAATATCTCCAACAGTAGAATCAGAAGTGAAATTGCCAACAAAAGGTATTCCTTGAACTTTAAATTTTGCAGATGGGTTTTGCTAAAGGCATCATATTTATTAACGATGGTATCCATCATCGCCAAAAAGGCACTTTCGTTTTCCAGGACAGTATCTATATCCGACTGATTTGGAAAAGAATTACCATTTTTTCCATAATCATTCAAAATATTCTCCACAGCACCTACCATGGCATTATAATGTGGGTTTATATTTTCAAAAAGAACTTTAATTTCTTCGTTTTCCGCTTTTGAAATACCCATGGCCATATCACCAAATTGCAATGTCTGATGGGCGTTTTTCCATACCGATAACGTTTCAGTTAGTAAGGTAATTACCTGGACACGCTGTACTGCATCCGTACTTTCCTTTAGCAATAAAACTTCTTTGGTCAATTTTTGACTATAGGCCCTTTGTCTACCCGCTATATTAATTACTTTGGAATCATCCAATTGCGAATTTAAATGATGCTGGATCAGAATTTGGGCAAAGATTATGCTTAAGGCAATGGTGGCCAACGCAACTAAATACCATTTACGGACCCTTAAAAAGGTTGAAGTGTCCAAAGGTGTAAGTAATTTATCGTCCTTCATTTCCCAAATTCTGTTGCTTAAATAGATTTACCCTTTTAGTGCTTTGGTTATTAGGTTTAGGGAGTCCTGTGACAAAGGTAGCTTTAATGCAGCTTCATGGCCTTTATCAGACATTTTACGCCATGTTTTCTGAAGGATATCCATTAGTTTTTCTTCTGGGTACTTATGGGAAAACGGTTCAAAATAAAATTCTAGAAATACGAGACAAATAACATCTTCCAAGGTCTGGGTTTCAGCATTCTTTTTAAGCTGTTTCTTTTCCAATAAGAAGCTCACTTGATTTATCATTTCTTGATCATATCCCACCTCCTTAAGGATGGTCCCGGCCTTGTCCGCATGAAAGGTCTTAAGGTCCTGTCTCCATTTTAAATAACCAGTCCTGTTCATTTCATAGGATTCCCTAGGGATTTCCCATCTTCTAATATGCTGGCACCTTGCGGTAAGTTGAAGCGACTCGGGAGCTTCAGGGGCAAAAGCTCTTAATTTATCCGTCATCCTCATAGCGTATAATAGCTCCTTTGGATATTCCTTACCCTTCCAAAACTCCTTATTAGGGTCATTTCTATTAGCCTCGTCGAAAAGTCGGAAGGCTTCATTAAGTTTTTCTGAGGCCATATTTTATCTTGGTTTTTTCCAAAGCTATTCAGAAAAACCAATATAAACAAAGCCATCCTCAATTTTAACCGGATATGTTGCAATATGGTCTAGGTCACCATTTATGTGTTTTCCCGTTTTTAAGGAAAAGGAATTTTTATGTAGTGGGCAGGCTACTTTGGGTTCCCCTTGATCTTCTCCAATCATTCCTCTGGATAGCACCATTTCCATCTTGTGGGGACATAAATTCTGGCAAGCGTACCAAGTGGATTCTCGGCTAAAATTGAAAACTGCAATTTGCTTATCCTTGTATTTTACACAAGCACCCCCATTTTTTGGAAATTTAGCCACAGCTGCGGCTTTGAACCAAATTCGAACATTTTCAGATTCTACAACTTCGTATGTACTTAAATTAGATATCATCTTTCATTATTTTAAATGGACACTTATATATTGTGCCTATTGTTCAACATGTTTATTGTTTGGGCTTACAGTTCCTGATGACAACTACACCCAGGCCTTAGGCATTTTTTGTTCCCTTAAGGAAACAAATTCAATGGTATCATCTGTTTCATCGGCATTTACAAAATGGGTGTATTTTGCTCTTATTTCAGGATTTTCAACGGCCTCTTTCCACTCACATTTGTAGGTATCCACTAAATACTGCATTTCCAGGTCCAGTTGGTCGGCAATACCAAGACAATCGTTTATAACCACATCTTTCACATAATCTATGCCTCCTTCTAGTTTGTCCAACCAAGCAGCGGTACGGGTTAGGGGGGGGGCAGTTTGTATGTAGTACATTAAAAATCGGTCCACGTATTTGGTAGCTGTTGCTTTGTCGACCTTTTCCACCAACAACTGCGCGTGTTGTGGATTGGCACCTCCATTTCCACATATGTAAACATTCCAACCACCTTCAACGGCAATAAAACCGAAATCCTTATTCCTGGCCTCAGCACATTCCCTAATACATCCTGATACACCACCTTTTATTTTATGTGGGGAACGGATTCCTTTATAGCGGTTTTCTATATCAATGGCAAAAGTCACACTTTCATCCATCCCATACCTACACCATGTTGAGCCCACACAACTTTTAACGGTACGTAACGATTTACCGTAGGCTTGACCCGTTTCAAACCCTTCAGCAATCAGTTCCTCCCAAATAAGAGGTAATTCATGCAATTGGGCTCCAAACATGTCGATACGCTGACCCCCTGTAATTTTGGTATACAAATCATACTTTTGGGCTATTCTACCCATAGCTAAAAGCTGTTTTGGGGTAATCTCACCAGCCGCTACCCTCGGTACAACAGAATAGGTGCCATTTCTTTGAATATTCGCAAGATACCGATCGTTTGTGTCCTGAATAGTTTCTTGCTTATTAGCAGTTTCATTATAAATACTGGCAAATATCGAAGCCACTGCAGGCTTACAAACCTCACATCCATGACCTTTTCCAACCTCGTCCAATAAGGAGTCATAATCTTCAATTTTCCTGAGTTTTACAATATCATATAGTTCCTGTCTAGAAAATTCAAAATGTTCGCAAAGTGATTCCTTAACTACTTTTCCGAGCGATTTTAAGGTTTCTTTTACCAAATCATCTACCATAGGTTTGCAACCACCGCAACCAGTGGTAGCTTTAGTGGCCTTAGCTATAGCTTTCACACTTTCATTACCGTCATCTTTTACAGAACAGCATATTTGGCCTTTTGTTACTGCTTCACAAGAACATACGACAGCCGTATCTGGCAAGTCCATGGCGCTTCCAAAGGAAACATCCTCGCCACTTCGGCTTCCTAATATTAGATTCTCCGGGTTTTTTGGTAGTGGCATTTCATTAAGATACATCTGCAATAGCATATTGTAATCCTTAGCGTCACCAACTAGAATACCCCCTAAAAGTCTTTTCCCGTCATGACTTACATTAATTCTTTTATATAGACTCTCCGTCTTATTTTCAAAAATAATGGAATGACCTTTTTCTGGTGGCATAAACGGGATTCCAAAACTGGCCACATCAACGCCTATTAATTTCAATTTGGTAGACATATCTATTTCCGCAGCCATGGTAGTTGCTTCCAAACCTATTATTTGATCTACGGCAACGCCAGCCATTTCATAACCAGGTGCCACAAGACCATATATCATTTGGTTATAAAGTGCTATTTCCCCGATAGCAAAAATACTTGGATCTGAGGTTCTCATTGTATTATCCACCACAATTCCACCTCTGGTGCCCATTTTTAGACCACAGCTTTTTCCCAATTCATCCCGCGGTCTTATTCCCGCTGAAATCACCAACATGTCTACATTAAGGATGTCGTCCTCTCCAAATTCCATTCCTATTACATGGCCATTTCCCAAGATTTGATTGGTTGCTTTGCTCAAATGGATATTTATACCCATAGATTCCAATTTTACCTGTAGCACCTTACTACTTCTGGTGTCTAACTGCCTAGGCATTAATTTTGGGGCAAATTCTACCACATGAGGTTCCATACCCATATCCATAACCGCTTTGGCAGCCTCCAGACCCAATAGTCCACCACCTAGAATAGCAGCCTTTGGTTTTTGAACTGTCTTTTTTATTTTTTCCGCATAGGCCAGAGTTTCTTCCAAATCCTCTATGGTCCTGTACACAAATACGCCATCCTTATCTACTCCATTTATCTGTGGCACAAAGGGACTAGATCCTGTTGCCAACACTAGGTAATCATAATTGAAGGTTTTCTCGCTTAGGGTTGTTATGGTTTTCGAATTTCGATGAATGTCTGTAACTCTCTCGTTTGTAAAAAGCTCAATATTATTCTCTTGGTACCATTCACGAGGAGCCATGGATAAACGTTCTGCGTCGCCATTTTCAAAATATTCACTTAAATGCACCCTATCATAGGCAACTCTTGGCTCTTCTCCGAAAACAATTAGTTTAAAGGAGTCCTGGTCTACCTTGGCGACAAACTTCTCACAGAATTTATATCCAACCATTCCATTTCCAACTACAATTACGGTCTTCATACGTATATATTTAAATATTACGTAGCAATATTACGTATTATTACGTAATAATAATGTGTTTTTATGAAAATAAATACGTAGTTTTGTTGCGAAATTCTTAATTGAATACCTTAAACTATAGAAATTATGAGCATATCCAAAGCCCCAAAAGTAAGTCTAGTAGGTGCAGGTCCTGGGAGTAGCGACCTTATCACCATAAGAGGATATAAAGCATTGGAAGATGCCGATATCATTCTATATGATGCTTTGGTCAGTATGGAATTGCTTGATGACTTAAATCCCAACATTCCAAAAATATATGTAGGGAAAAGATGTGGGGAGCATTCCTTTTCCCAGGAAGACATTAATAGATTAATCGTGGAAAAAGCCTTTGAATACGGGCATGTAGTACGTTTAAAGGGTGGTGACCCCTTTGTTTTTGGAAGGGCAAGCGAAGAATTGGAATATGTGGAATCTTTTGGAATCCCAGTCGTGGTGGTTCCAGGGGTTACAAGTGCCATAGCCGTGCCGGCAAGTCAGGGTATACCGGTAACGCGACGCGGAATAAGCAGTAGCTTTTGGGTAATGACGGCCACGAAACGAGATGGTTCATTTTCCGAAGACCTGGAACTTGCCGCCAAGTCATCGGCTACCATGATCATACTAATGGGAATACGTAGATTTTTGGAAATCGCAAATAAAGTATCACTATATAGAAAAGAATCGACTCCTTTCGCCATTATACAAAATGGGACAACCAAAAACGAATCCTGTGTAACAGGAATACTTAAGGATGCTCAATCAGTAGTGGACAAAATAGATAAATCACAGCCAGGTATCATAGTAATTGGGGAGGTTGTAGCAGAACACCCATCATTTTTTGAAGAGGAGATTCAAAGGGTGCTCAACTATTAAGGATCAACTTACAAGCGAATATTTACGATATAATAAATTAATCTATCATTATTCTTTGATTTCGTAATCACGTCCTCCATAATTTTTCACCTTCATAAAAATAGAACTCACTACCATAATTACGTAATAATAATAAGTAATAATACGTAGAAATACGTAATTTTGAATTGTTTAATTAAATAACTAATCCTAAAAACAATTCAGTTATGAAAGAATTTGTCTCAGCCAAAGCTACAAAATTAGAACTTTTAAACTTCAAGAGTGTTCCTATACGTACATTTTGGATTACCTCTATAGCATTTTTCATTTGTTTCTTTGCATGGTTTGGTATTGTCCCTTTTATGCCAGATGTAGTTAAAGACTTGGGGCTGACCCCAACCCAAAAATGGAACTCCATTATTTTAGCAGTTTCGGGAACCGTATTTGCTAGACTATTAATTGGCAAATTATGTGATAAATACGGTCCTAGATTATGTTACACCTATTTATTAATTCTTGGTTCCATTCCGGTGATACTGCTGGGGTTTGTACAAACACCGCTTCAATTTCTAATATGTAGGTTATTTATTGGTTTTATAGGTGCTTCTTTCGTAATAACCCAATTCCATACTTCTATAATGTTTGCCCCAAATATTGTGGGCACAGCCAATGCCACTTCAGCCGGTTGGGGTAATCTTGGTGGAGGAGCCAATCGCTTGGGCATGCCGTTGATTGCGGCCGGAGTTATTAGCTTTGGAATTTCAGAAGAAATAGCTTGGAGATATTCCATGGTAATTGCTGGAGTTATTTGCTTGGCAATGGGCATTATATATTACTTCTTTACAAAAGACACCCCCGAAGGCAATTTTAAAGAACTTAAGGAAGAAGGTAAAATGCCGAGTTTAAAGAAAGATGAAGTGTCTTTCCTTAGCACCTTAAAGGACTATAGGGTTTGGATTTTGTTTTTGGTATATGCAGCTTGTTTTGGAATAGAGTTGACGGTATATGGTACTATGGATGACTATCTTCAGAATAGGTTTGGCCTAGATAGGTCTACCGCAGGAAATTTGGTACTGTCCTTTGCCCTAATGAACATATTTGCAAGAACATTGGGTGGCTATTTCGGAGATCTGTTCGGAAAGTCCCGTGGCCTAAGGGGCAGGGTAATTTTTCTTGCCTTGATATTGGCTGCCGAAGGTATTATGCTCTCTGTATTTTCTGTAACCACTAGTTTGGTATTCGGAATGATATTTTTGATTGCCTTTAGTCTCACTGTTCAAATGGCGGAAGGCGCTACTTTCTCGGTAGTCCCATTTATAAATAAAAAAGCGATAGGCTCTATTTCTGGAATTGTCGGTGCTGGTGGAAATGTGGGTGCATTTTTGGCTGCTATGTTATTAAAATCCAAATCGGCAGTGGCAGAAAGTGCCGCCATAGCAGCGAACAGCCAATTAGGCGAACAGGCAGTGAAGTCAGCCCAAACTACGGCAGCAGCTTCAGCCGTTTCAAATGGATATTTTATTATTGGAGGATTCATAGTATGTGCAGCGGTACTATCACTAGCAATCAGGTTTGCTACGGCCGAAGAAAAAGCCGTCATCCGGGAAACCAAGGGAGAACTTTTATTATCCGGGATGGACAAATAGGTACAAATATCAAGTGGGAAACTCACTTTAAAGGTTCTCACCAAAGAACCCCAATTTATAAAAATTCAAATCGAATTGAGGAACGATCATTATACAATACCTATTTCCGTAACACTGATTAAAACATGAAATAAGCCATGATAGTTTTTTTATAAACCGAGTGTTTAATGGCGAATTACATCTGACCACTAAAAAACAAATACAAATTTACAGATGAAAAGAATATATCTATTATTTACCGTTATAGCCCTATGTGGGCCATTATTGAATGCGCAGTTTTCCTTGGACGGAGAATTTAGACCTCGAACCGAATTGCGTCATGGTTTTGGTGGTCTAATTGCCGATGATACCGAGGCTGGTTTTGGCGTTTCAACCCGTTTACGATTAAATGCAGGCTACGCTATGGAGGCCTATACCTTTTATGTAAGCCTTCAGGATGTTATGGTTTGGGGAGAAAACAGACAGCTGCTACCAGATGATGAGAATAATTCCTTTGCTGTATTTGAGGCATGGGCAGATATTGACCTTGGTAGTGGTTTTTCTGCCAAATTAGGAAGGCAGACCTTGGATTATGACGACCAGCGTATATTGGGAAGTGTTGGGTGGACACAACAGGGACGTAATCACGATGCTGCTATTTTAAAATATGCCATAGAGAAATTCCAAATAGATCTTGGATTGGCATATAGCCAGGATTATGATAACCCCAGCGGTTTTCAATCGGTAGGTACCGCCTATAATACAACTGGATTCTTCACCTATAAAACTATGCAATACCTTTATTTAAAAGAAAGTTGGAAAAATCTAACAGCAAGCCTTTTGTTATTGAACAATGGCTTCCAGAACTTTGAAACGGATGGTACTACAGCTGATGGGATAAGTAGTTTACAAACCTTTGGAACACATTTGGACTATAAAAAAGGTAGTTTCGGGACTGCTTTGAACGCTTATCTTCAAACAGGGGAAAGGCAGGGCGCCGTTGATGTCGGTGGCGCTTATTTGTTGGGGCTTGATTTTAACTATGCAGCATCAGCAAAAGTAAGTCTTGGGGCTGGAATGGAAATTATTAGCGGTAATAATGCCAATACCAGTGGTAAAATGGAAGCATTTTTTCCCCTGTATGGCACCAATCATAAGTTCAATGGATTTATGGATTATTTCTATGTAGGCAATCATGCTAATTCAGTTGGTTTATTCGATGTTCATATAAGCGCCAATTTCAAACTTGGTGAAAAATCAAGCCTTCTGATAAAGGCACTTAATTTTAGTGGAGAGCAAGCATTACCCAGCGGGGAAAAATATTTGGGTACGGAATTAGATCTTGTATTTTCACAAGCATTCAATGGCTATTCCTTACAATTGGGTTATTCCCAAATGTTTGCCGCTGACGGTATGTATGAATTAAAGGGCATCACAGAGGACGCCTCGGCCAGTAGTCAAAACTGGGCATGGGCCATGCTGGTCCTTAAACCTAAATTTTTAAATACATCAAAATAGATAAATTAAAAGCATAGGGCCTCACCATTTGGTGAGGCTTTTTGCGATACAGCCTTACTTGAAAGATAGATTAGGGATATAAGCTGAAAATTGCAACATCTATTTTCACCGTATGAATACTTAGTTTTAATTTTATCCTATATTTGTTTGGAAAGAAAGAATTATTGTGAATAAAACAACGCGTATTGTATTGGCAGACGATCATTCCTTGGTAAGGGATGGAATTCGTGCACTTCTGGAAGAAGATGAAAATTATGTAGTTATTGGTGAGGTCTCCAATGGTTTGGAAGCTGTTCAAATGGTATTGGAAAAAAAACCTGATCTCTTAATTATTGATATCCGAATGCCTAAAATGAATGGCATAGAAGCTGTAGAGGAACTTAAAAATCATGCTTCGCCCACAAAATGTATCATACTTTCCATGCACGATTCGGAGGAATATATCCTTAAATCGGTTAGTGCCGGCGCTAATGGCTATTTATTAAAGGATACTGGGAAAACAGAATTTCTTAAGGCAATTTCCACAGTGGAGCAAGGTGGAAAATATTTCAGCGGCGACATTTCCAATGTTTTAGTAAATAATTTGTTGAGTCAGGGACAGGCCAAGCAAGAGAGCCATCACCCCATAACCAATGGAAATAATACCTTTGGCATAACCAGTAAGGAGCTCCAAATATTGGAACTTGTACTATCAGGACTTACCAACAAGCAAATTTCAGAAAAACTTCAAAAAAGCAAACGTACCATAGAAACCCATCGCTTTAATTTAATGCGAAAGATGGGAGTGAACAATCTCATGGACTTGGCCAAGAAAGCACAAGAATTTAAGTTGGTATAAACACCCCTTATTGACAATCATTTACTTACTTAATTTAGTATATGACTTTTACTGCTAAATGTTAATTTGGTATTATATAATATAACATCACTTTTATTGTCTTTTCAACAATATTCTGCTTAACTATTATCAATAAATTACTACGTATTTATACTTAATTCGGTAATTTTAGATGATTATTAAATGGCTTCTTTTAATACAAGGATTTTATGCAGAAAAAGAACGAACATAAAACTATTTGCTCCTATTGCGGAGTTGGATGTGGAATTTTGGTGGAACAGGACGCAAAAGGCAATATCAGCGTTGAAGGAGACCCGGATTATCCAGTGAACAAGGGAATGCTTTGTTCCAAAGGAAAGAACCTTAACTATGTGGCACAGGATACCAGCGATCGTATTTTGTACCCGGAAATGAGGTGGAGTAGGAACCACCCTTTACAAAGAGTTTCATGGGATACGGCCTTTGACAGGGCTGCTGCTGTTTTCAAGAGCATAATTGAAAAACATGGTCCCGATAGTGTAGGCTTCTATGTTTCGGGTCAGTGTCTTACAGAAGAGTATTACTTGGTAAACAAACTGACCAAAGGCTTTATTGGCACCAATAATATTGATACCAATTCTAGACTCTGCATGAGTTCTGCAGTAGTGGGTTACAAAAAAATGCTAGGTGAAGATTCAGTACCTATTTCCTATGAGGATATAGAACTTTCTGATTGTTTTCTAATCGCCGGGGCAAATCCTGCTTGGTGCCACCCCATACTCTTTAGAAGAATAGAAAATCACAAAGAGAACAATCCCGATGTAAAAATAATTGTTGTAGATCCACGGAAAACGCAAACTTGTGCTTCTGCTGATCTGCATTTACAGATTTTACCAGGAACAGACGTAATTCTGTTCAATGCCATGGCGCGTTGGTTGATAGAAAAGAAAAAAATTGATAGGAATTTTATTAAAAAGCACACTGTAAATTTTGATGCCGTAAAGCAGTCTGCTTTTCAACTTTCTTTAAAAAAGGCAGCTGAACTTTGTGGTATTCCTGTAGAGGATATTAAAAAAGCGGCAATGTATATTGGCAATGCAAAAGCTTTCATAAGCATGTGGACCATGGGATTAAACCAAAGTGTCATTGGGGTCTCTAAAAATGTTTCTTTAATGAACCTGTCCTTGCTTACAGGTCAAATTGGAAAACCTGGAGCTGGACCTTTTTCGCTTACGGGACAGCCGAATGCCATGGGTGGTAGAGAGGTAGGTGGCATGGCCAGTTTATTGGCTGCACATAGGGAATTGGGCAATCCAAAGCACCGTAAGGAGGTGACGGATTTCTGGGGAGGAAAAGAAATAAAATCGGAACCCGGATATACGGCAACAGAGATGTTCGATGCCTTGGAAAGTGGTAAAATGAAAGCAGTGTGGATCATTTGCACCAACCCCATTGTAAGTATGCCCAATGTGCACAAGGCTGAACGGGCCTTAAAAAATGCCAGTTTTGTAGTGGTTCAGGATATTTCCCATAATTCCGAAACTACCAAGTTTGCAGACCTGCTCTTACCTGCTGCCGGTTGGTTGGAAAAGGATGGTACCATGACCAATTCCGAAAGGCGTATAAGTTATCTTCCCAAAGTAATCGATGCACCAGGGGAAGCTTTACCAGATGCCGAAATTTTATGGAAGTTCGCCCAAAAAATGGGGTATCATGGATTTGATTATAAAGACGCCAGTGAAGTATATGACGAACATTGCCTTTTAACAAAAGGCACAGAAATAGATATATCGGGACTTTCCCATGAGCGATTAAAGCGGGAAGGTAGTTTTCAGTGGCCAGTTCCACATAGCACACATGTGGGTACTCCCAGATTGTTTACGGATTTTCAATTCTTTACCAATGACAAAAAATCGCACTTTAACGCCCCTGCTTCACTATACAATAAGTCTGAAGTAACAACCCCTGAATATCCCTTAATACTCAATACCGGTAGGGTAAGGGATCAATGGCATACCCGTACCAAAACGGGGAAAGTTAAGCGGCTACTTACCCATATTCCAGATCCATATCTGGAAATGAACAAGGTTGACGCCTATTTGCGGAAATTAAAAGATGGGGATATTGCGGTCATAAAGAGTAGAAGGGGAACGGTTCGAGTTAAAGTAAAGGTGAATTTCGACATCCGTGAAAAGGTAGTATTCTTACCCATGCACTGGGGCAAGGTGCTCAACAATGATTTTGGAAGGGCTAATAATTTGACCAATGATCTCGTTGATCCCGTTTCCAAAGAACCAGATTTTAAATATTGTGCAGTAGAAGTCGCAAAATATATAAAACCCAAACAAAAGATCATGATAATCGGGGCAGGAGCCGCGGCATATAGATTTATTCAAACCTATAGGGAGAAAAATGAAGTGGATGAGCTCCATGTATTCTCCAAAGAAAAGGATCCATTTTACAATCGGGTATTACTCCCGGAATATGTGAGTGAGGAACTCTCTTGGGAAGCCTTGGAAAAATTAAAGAAGGGAGAACTGCAAAAGTTGGATATCACTCTACATTCAGGGATAGGCATATCTGAGATAGATAGAAAAAATAAAACCATAATGGACGACAATGGTTTTGAATATTCCTATGATACTCTCATTATGGCAACAGGTAGTCGTGCTTTTGTGCCAAGTGAGGTGCAAATAAATATGCCTGGCCGCTTTACGATGAGAGAACGAAGTGACGCCGATAAATTGCGTAAATATCTACAGGATACAGGGCTGCCGACGGAGGAACAACATGTGGTTATCGTTGGGGGTGGCCTTTTGGGCCTAGAGCTGGCCGCTGCACTAAAGAATAGAAATGTTAATATCAGCATCATCCAACGTGCCCCTAGATTAATGGAAAGACAGTTGGACCGAATTGCAAGTCGACTATTGGCGGAAGATGTTAATGACCGGGGAATAAAGGTTTATTATGACAATGAAGTAAGTACCGTATTTGAGGAAAGGGATGACAAAAATTCCCTGTCGATTACCCTAAAAACGGGAAGGACTATAAAGTGCAATGCTATAGTTTATGCCATAGGTACACGCCCCAACATTGAATTGGCAAAACATTCCGAGCTTAAAACCGGAAGGGGAGTGGTGGTCAATGAATATTTACAGACCAATGATCCCAATATTTTTGCTTTGGGCGAAATTGCGGAATTTAAGAATGCCTTATTTGGAATAACCTCTGCCGCCGAACAACAGGCAGATACGGCGGCCAAATATATTTTGGGAGACTTTAGCAGTATCTATAACGGATCAATCTTAATGAATATTCTAAAGTTCGAAAACCTAGATCTTTGTAGTCTTGGTATGGTGAACGCACCCATGGATGATAATAGTTATGAAGAAATAATCCTGATGGATGTCAGTAAGAAATATTATAAGAAATGCATTGTTAAGGATGATACCTTAAAAGGTGCCATTTTAATGGGGGATAAAAATGAGTTTGCCGAGTTTAAGAGACTCATTGAAGAGGAAATTGAACTATCTGAAAAGCGAAATGAACTGCTTAGAGAACAATCCAATTCGGTTCCCTTAAAAGGCAAATTAGTTTGCTCCTGCAGTCAGGTCGGGGAGGGCAATCTAATAGAAACCATCAACGGAGGTTGTGAGGACTTCTCTAAACTCTGTTCAGAAACTGGAGCCGGATTAGGGTGTGGAAGTTGTAAACCGGAGATACAGGATATACTGCGCAAACAATTACAAACTGTTACTTCATAAAATATAATATTATGAATGATGATTTACATAGAATACTGATCAAAGGGGGGGTAACCTCTCCAGGAGAATTAAAGGATATCATTGCCATGTTGGAAGCAGGCGGGTTGAAAGAGGTGTTTTTTGGATCCAGACAAGATCTATTGTTTCCTTTGCAAAATGCCAAAGAGGAACAATTGGAACAAATATCCAAATTTAATACAGATATAGTTGCTGATAGAAGCTATCAAAACATAGTAAGTTCCTATGTGTCCGCGGATGTTTTTGATATGACCTACTGGCTAAAAGGTTCTACCTATCTGTATATTTTGGAGGGTTTTGATTATCTGCCCAAGTTGAAGATCAACATTACCGATCCAAAGCAACGTTTAGTTCCAATTTTTAGCGGTAACCTAAACTTTATAGCTTCTGACAATGAGGATTATTGGTACCTGAACGTTAAGTTGCCCCACTGGAACAAATCTGTTTACTATCCGGTCCTAATTTATAGCTGGGACATTAATACAGTGGCTAAAGCCATTGAGGAAATATATGTGGACATTGCGGATATAGATGAACTATTTTTTGTTCTCAATAAAAAGTTGGACACCAATAATAGGACTATTGAGCGGGAACTGGAGATTCCCTATATTAAATTTCCTTATTATGAAGGAATGAACCGGATGGGGTTGGATCAATATTGGCTGGGTCTATATTGGAGAAACAATAGATACGACCTTGATTTCCTAAAAAAACTTTGTGGGTTTTGTTTAGACAATAGTATTGGAAAAATATGTATTACTCCATGGAAATCCTTCATAATCAAGGGAATTAAGAGTGCTAGTAGACCCGAACTGGAGCGTTTTTTGGGACAAAAAGGAATAAATATTCGTCATTCACAATTGGAAATGAACTGGCATCTACCTGTAGATGATATGGAAGCCTTGGAGTTAAAAAAATTCTTGGTACTCAGCTTTGATCAGAACGACATAAGTACTTATGGACTTACCTTTGGGATAAGCAATGAAACAGGTAAACGAACCCATTTCTCCTCCGTTATTATTGAGAAAAATACCCAACCCACTATAGTTCAGGATTTTGCAGTGAGGCCTACTTATAACGTATTGCATTTCAGAAATTTTGACCCCAATACCCAAGAATATCAGGTGTATGCACAAGACGTAGATAAGATAGAACTTCCGGGCCTTTTAATGGAACTTAGTAAAAACTACTTCGATCAGTTGGGAAGGGTTGTAACTAAGAAAGAGGCTCCTAAGGTTACAAATGTTGACCAATTGAAAGAAGTCTATCAATGTACCTCTTGTTTCACCGTTTACGATGAGACCTATGGGGATGCTAAATCACAAATTCCTGTTGGAACAGCATTTAAAGACCTTGCCGAGGATTATTGTTGTTCTGTTTGTGGGGACCCTAAAGCCGGATTTGAGAAAATGAAACTGCAGATATTGTAAGCCTGATATGATTTGGAAGAAATAATTTGGATAGATATTATAAAGTTTACATTTCAGACCCAGTATTTTCAATTGAACCAATTTTTATTTAAATCAAACACTGTATTATTAAGATATTTCCAATGAATTACCTAAAGCTTTCAGATCTTATCACCGAATCGATTTCTGCCTAGCACAAATCCTGACTAAAACCTATATGAACTAGGCCTGACCAATATTTAAAAACTCCTGTTTTTCGATAATTTTTCTTGAATAACCTTAATCTTTCCTTGCTATCGGGAATACAAAATATATTGCTAAAAAACACATTTACTTTCCAGATATACACACAATTATTTGCACTGAAAGTCAATCCCTATTGCTATTATAATTACAACCGAAACCAATCATAAATACTAAATTTTTGATAGTGGTAATACAGGCTAAGTAGGCATGTTTTTAAGTCCAAAACACATTTTTTAAGGACTAAACTGATCGTTTGTACAAATGGCCTTTGTTCAGTACAAAAGAGGTGTGTGGTCAGATATAATTGGTCTATTCCCAGTCCTACACCACAATAAAATGCAGTTTCACAACAAAACAATAGTTCTGGTCCTTAATAGAGAAAAACAGCTGCAATATATTGAACTTCTGTCCCGTTATAAGGTCTTTCCTACAAGAAGGAATAAAAAGTACTTTTTAACTGCAATTATAATATAAGGGGCAATATCATGATAAAATCGACCGCAAAGCTGTTACTGCTTATCCTGTTGTTTAGTTTTAATTCTGGGAGTAGCATCGCTCAGGTAACCAGGAGTTTACAAAATACCAATTTTAATTCCTGCGGCAGCAGCCTTCCTCAATCCGAGCTCAATCTTGGCAATTTGGTTTTGACCGAATCTTTGGTAACGGATTTTGGTACAGGTACCTATACCTTTTTTATTGAGGCTCCTTCTAATTTTGCAATTAATGCCACTACTATACTTAAATCGGGGGCAGATATTACCAATGCCGTTGTTGTCCAAGATCCTGGAAATACCTCTAGGTTGCAAGTAACCCTTACGGTTGCCGCCCAAATAACCAAGGATATTATTACTATTGAAAATATTAGAATTCAACTAAATTCCGGCGCTACAACTACAAACGGTAATTTGAAATATATTTTAAATGGGAATGCCAATAAAATAAATGCATTTGTAGATGCCCAAAATTTGGCTACCGTTTCTTTCACTCCATTAACTGGAGGTACTGGGGTAGACCAACAAGTATGCGCCATTAATGACGTTCAGAATATAAGTATAACTGGATCCAATATAACCCAAACCAGAACTTTTGTATGGGAAAAGGATGTAAACGGAACCTGGACGGCCATTGCCAATTCCAACACGGAAACCCTATTGGTTAACAAGTCCACTTTCCCTAATGGAATTAGCAGATACAGACGATTAACCTCCTTTACGTTATACGGGGAGTCATGTACACAGATCAGTACCCCGGCAACCATTACAGTAAATGAAATATATGCAGGCAGTATTACCGATGGAACCGGTCAAAATGTTTGTGCTACACAAACACCCCAACAATTGAGTACCTCTGGGGATGTTGCTGTAACACCAACAGGTACCACAACCTATCAATGGTATAAAAACGATTCTGGCCCATGGGCCCTAATTCCCGGAGCAACAAATAATTCCTATCAACCTACCGCCTTATCCGTAACTACCTCGTTTAAAAGAAGAGTTACCAACGTCCTAAACGGGTTTAGCTGTTTTAAAGAAACACCTGCCGTCTCCATTATAGTAAATTCTGCGGTTTTAGGTGGTACTGCCACAAATCAGAATATCTGTGCGTTAAGTGATCTTCAATTATTAACTATAAATAATGGGGAAAACAATGGAACCTATCAATGGCAAAAATATAATGGAAGTAACTGGGCAAATATAAGTGGAGCTACCCTTAGCACTTATAACGCAAGTTCTAACCTAAATCCAGGCATTCAAGAATTTAGAAGGGTTACCACTGTTTCAGGTGCAAGCTGCCAAGGTATTAGTAGTGTAGCTACAATTACTTATACCAATTTTGGAGTTGGAAGTATTACAGGAACCGAAACGGTGTGTTACAATGCCGCCCCAAACACAATTACATCTGACACCAATGCAACTGGTTCAGGAAGTATTTCCTATAAATGGGAACGATTTAACGGAAGTTCTTGGACTACAATTTCCGGAGCCAACAATGCGGAATACCAGCCAACTGCCCTTACCCAATCGACTACCTTTAGAAGACAAGATAGTATACTATTAAACGGGTATACCTGTTCAGATTACACCAATGAAATAGTAATTACCGTTCTAAGTCAAATAAATGGCGGAACAACAAGTACAAATCAAACTATTTGTGCAGGTGAAAATCCCAATTCCATATCCGTTAGCGGCGGTACGGCTGCTGGCCCAAACATAACCTATCAATGGCAATCTGGAACTACCGGTAATTTTACCAATATAAATGGGGAAACCAATGCTAACTATAGCTTTGCGGTTGCTCCAACGGTCACTACAAAATATAGAAGACAAACTATAATTACCAATAATTCCAAAATATGTTTGGAGAATTCAACTGAGACAACTGTTTTTGTAAACACCTTGAATACCGGCGTAATTGGTAATAATCAAGATGTTTGTGCTGGACAGGCACCAAGTACTTTGGTAAATGTATCCAACACTACAGCCGCAGGAAATATAACTTATGCCTGGGAATCATCAACGGACAACGGTGTAAACTGGAATGTTATAGCCTCTGCAACAGGTGCTACTTATACTCCAGGGGTACTTGCAGTATCCACCAAATATAGAAGACTGGATACCACTACACTGAACGCTAAGGTTTGCTCCAACTATACCAACGTGTTGACCATAAATGTAGCAGGCACAATTGCCGGTGGAGAGGGATCTGCGGACCAAGCGGTATGCGAAGGCGAAACACCATCAACAATTTCTGTTACAAACGGTACAGCTGCAGGGGTAGGGGTGAATTTTCAGTGGTATTCTTCCACTGATAATGTAATCTACACTGTAATATCAGGAGAAACTGGAGAGGATTTAAACTTTTCCTCGGGATTGGCAACATCTACTTATTTTAGAAGAAATGTAACTTCTACCAGTAATGGAAACACCTGTGAAGCCTCAAGTCTTCCTACATTGGTGACTTTAATCTCACTTTCGGAAGGAACAATTTCCCAAACACAAACGGTATGTGGGTCAAGCAATATTCCACCAATTACAAGTACGGCCAACGCCACTTCTAATGGAACAATAAGTTATACTTGGCAAAATTCGCCAGATGGTACTACTTGGTCCGATATTGCAGGTGCCAATCAGTCTACCTATACACCTGTCAACACCAATGAATTGGCAACCTATTTCAGAAGAAAGGCCACAGCTACCTTGCAAAGTACCACTTGTGAAGTAATAACACAACCGGTAATAGTGTATGTAAATAAATTTGACAATGCACCTAGCCATAACATCACCTTTTCTTCTGGGGCAGCTGGAAGTACGGAAGTTTGTAATTCGGGAGACCCTCAACCTTTTAACACCAACTTTCAATTGATTGCCTCAGGAACTTTAACCTATCAATGGCAGAATTCCAATGACAACATCACTTTTAACGATATTTCTGGAGCTACCTCGGTTTCATTTGATCCACCAGTTGTTACACAGGATATTTACTATAGAAGAATAAGTACCTCAACCTTAAATGGTGTTCAATGTAGTGTGACCAGTAATGTTTTGGAAATAATCAATGGAGGCGATGCCACGGGAGGAACCATTGGAACAACAAATGCTAACGGCACAAATGGAACCAATGAAGAAGTTATATGCGAAGGAAATGACCCTAGCATAATTCAAGAACTGACCCCTTCAACCGGGCAAACATTAACCTATCAATGGTATGCCAACGGGGCATTGATCTCGGGTGCAACGGGAACAAGCTACGATCCACCGGCCAACCTAACATTTACGAAAACTTACATTAGAACTACTACTAGTACCGATATTTCCGGAGTGGAATGTAAAGTGGATAGCAATCCAGTTGTAGTCTTGGTGCCACAGGCCAAAAATCTAGGAAACTCTATGACTATTTGTTATAATTCCATGGCCCCTACGCTAGGAAACCCTAGTGCTATAGAAGGACTTCCATATTTAACTTTTCAATGGTACGATTCAAATGATGGACTTACATTTAACCTTATAACAGGTGCAACCAACCCTACCTATTCCCCTGCAACGGCTTTGACAAGCGATAAATGGTACCGCAGGGATTACCAAGCTACTGTGGACACTTTTGTTTGCGGACCATACCAAGAAAGTAATGTTATTAGAATTTTTGTTAATGATGTAGACGGAGGCACCATTTCAGGAGATCAAAAAATATGTTACGGATATGATCCCGCGATATTGGGCAATACTGTTAATGGTACGGCCGATGGGGTGTTAAAATATCAGTGGTACTCTTCTGTGGATAATAGCAACTGGGGAATAATTAACGGAGCGGTCAACAGTAGTTATGACCCACAGGCGGGTAATTTTCCAACGACCTATTTTAAGAGGACTACATCCTCCACTTTTAACAATGTGGTTTGTTCTGAAGATAGCAATACCGTAGTGGTGCAGGTTACAGAACCATTATTGCCAGGAACATTGACTAGCGATCAAACCATTTGTGAAGGGGTTGTACCGGCTGCATTAACGGTAACGGGTAGTAGCACTTTTGTAGATCAAACCTATAATTGGTTTTCTTCTCCAAATGGCACCACTTGGACAGATATTGCTGTGAGTTCTGCTTCTTATACGCCACCGATGCCCACGGGCACGATGTTTTACAAGAGGTCTATTACTAGAACTTCTTTAGTAGATCAAACCTGTGTGGTAGAATCGAACCCAGTAAAAGTAACACTCAATTCCGTTTATGCTGGTAAAATAACGGACAATCAATCGGTTTGTGAAGGAGGTCAGCCACTGGATATTGTGGAACTTGAGTCCGCTACAGGAGCTGGAACCTTGACCTACCAATGGTGGTCTGCACCAGATAATCAAAATTACACTGTAATATCTGGGGCCACACAAAGAAATTATACACCACCAAATACATTGACTACTTCAACCTATTTCAAAAGAGTGGTTACTAGTACTATCAATGGAGTGGGTTGTAGTGATGAATCGTCGCCAAAAATAGTAACGGTAATACCTTATCCAATAATTAATAACGATGCCATTATCAACAATGATATCACCAATGTAAGTTGTAATGGAGGCAATGACGGTAGTATTGTTATACCCAACGGAAGAATTACAGGAGGTAATACGGCCAAAAAACAAATAAATACCATATCCTTTTTTGGGACTCCAACATTAAACAATAAGTATAGTATAATCATTGATAGTAAGGTCTATGAGCATCAAGTTACCTTGAACGTCTCTAATTTACCACAGGATAACAATGAAGTGGCCGCTGCGCTTGCCCAAAAAATTAACACGGCAACAGGACCTAACCTAAGCTCTGTAATAGCCTCGACCAATTTCAATGAGATTATATTAACGGCAAAAATTGCCGGAATTGGATTTACCGCTTACGTTAGCACAGGAACTGACCCCAATGTCAGTTCATCCAACGTAATAACCCAGTCCAATTCTGTAGCCAATACCTATGTATGGTCTAAAATTGGGGATAACAGCTTTACGGCATCCACATTGAGTATTAGCAACTTAACAGCGGGAGTCTACCAATTAACGGTGTATAATGAATTCTGCGGCACAACATCATCACCATACTTGGTATCGGAACCAGAGGTATTGACCTTGACTATTGGAGACACCTGTAATACGGCCATTTCGGCTACTAGCACTGGAGGTATTGCACCTTTTACCTATACGCTTACAAGGCCTAATGGTACGACTTTGGTGCAGACATCCAACAATCCAAATATTACCTATACTAATTTAACCGGTGGGGCTACCTATAACGTTAGTATTAAGGATGCCTCTTGTGCAATATCGGAATCACAACCTGTAACCTTACCTTTGGGTCTACAATTTAATCAGGCTTCCGTAGTAGTAGAAAATGCGACCTGTTTTGGTCAAAATGATGGAAGTATTAGTTTAAACATTGGAGCTACCACAGTAACAGGTGGTTATCCTCCCTATAATTTTAGTTGGGCAGGACCAAACAATGCCAACTATTCAACGCAAAACATTAGCAATTTGGCTCCTGGGGTATACGTACTTTCTGTAACCGACCAAATTGGATGTTCCACAACATACACAGCAAATGTAGCTTCAAAAGCAGTACTAGAAATAAGCAACGTTCAGGTGACCAACGCACAACTACAATGTGCCGGAGACGCCAATGCTGAAATAAGTATACAGATAAGCTCTGATCCAAGTAGTCAGTTGCAGATAAACTGGTTCAAAAACGGAACAAGTTACTCTACCAATAATACTAGTCTTACCAATTTGGGAGGAGGAAGCTATGAAGTGGTTATAATAGACACCAATAGTGATCCAAATACGCCTTGTACAGTTAGACAGACATTTATAATAACTGCTCCTACCGTATTTAGCGCAACAAAAGTGGATACCGGAAACGCTAGTTGTGTTGATGCCAACACCGGACGGGATTTTACCTTTAGGGTGCAGGGAGGTACATCACCTTTCCAGTATTCCGTTGATAGCGGAACTCCCGTAATTTTTAGTAGTACGCAAACCACTATTAGCGCACTTTCCAACAACAGTCATGTAATTGAGGTAACCGATGCCAACCAATGCGTGGTACAAACGTTTACCATGGAGAGTTATGAGCCTATGGATTATACCGGTTCCAAATCTTATACCATTCCTTCTTGTGAAGTTAATTACGCATTCAGCTTGAATACCAATTTGATTTCAGGAGGAAAACCTTTTGTGGATGGGAGTAACAACCCGTATTATTTTTACGATTGGAGAGGTCCCAACAATTTTGTGGCCCAGGACATCACCAGTTTTGATGCCGTTGCAGGTTCTTATTGGTTAACGATTACCGACAGTAATGACTGTTCCTCTCAGGAAATAGAATTTACCTTTAATACCACCTATACCCCAATAGTTGTGAACAAGACAATAACTCCAGTAAGTTGTGGAGCTACCAATGATGGAGCTATTTCCATTACAGTAAGTGGTGGTCTAAGACCATATTCCATTACTTGGGAAAAAGAAACGGCAGGTACAGCTAACAATCCCGATCCAGTATTTACTCCTTTCGGCCAAAACATAACCCAGTTGAGTGGCTTGGAAGAAGGTAGATTGAGACTGACCATTACAAGTAATATAAACGGCTGTTCCAATGCGGATCCAGCTTACTATTATCGAGAAATTATCACGATCAACAAAACGCAATCATTGCAACTTCTTGATGGACCATATTTGGATGAATCCCTATGCTTGGGTAATCCTGGCAGTATTTCGGTTTCGGTCTTTAATAGCCAGCCGGGCGATCTTAGCTTTTATTATGAAAATGCACTTGTACCTTCTGTTAAAACAGGTACAAATACCTATACCGTACAAATTGGAAATCCATTGGCAGACGCTTCGTTAAACGTGGTCAATGATCAAGGGTGTGGAATAACGATGCCAATTAGTTCTGGTGTCACAGATCCAATATTCAGCTATACCTCGGACGAGTATGAAATTACAGGTCTACTAATGGCCAAAGAAGAGATTCGATTCAGTATAGACAGTGAACCGGGTTATGGCAATGCTTCATGGGATTTTGGAGATGGAAGTCCTATAATTAACGTGGATCCAGATGCGGACGGTATTATGACTACGCATAACTATAGCTACCCGGGTATTTTCATTACAACGCTAACGTTATTTAATGAACAGGGTTGTAGCAAAACCGTAGAACAAAGCCTACAGATTGGTAACGGTTATGATGTAATGTTCCCTAATGTTTTCTCAGCGAATGCTGATGGTATAAATGATTATTTCCAGGGAGAATTCACTGGAATGGCCTCATTTACCTTTCAAATTTATGATATGTGGGGGGCCTTAATATATAGTGTAGCCCATGACTACGACGGTATGCCCGTAAATTGGGGATGGAACGGTAATTACAGTTCTGGTAAACCCTATAAAAATAAGTCTTTCCGATATTTATTTGTAGGAACCACCAAAGACAATAAACAAATAACCAAAACCGGCGAAGCCTCAATATTACGCTAGAGATGAAAAAACTAAATCATATATTCCTCCTTCTAATTCTAATTTCGTGGGGGGCCAGTGCACAAGAAAAATTCGTACATAACCTTAGTAAGTTACCTGCATCATTGAACCCTAGTTTTCATGCCTTTAAGGACAAGACCAGAATAGGGGTATTGGCAGAATTTGCTAGTCAAAATCAAGGAGCACAATCACAACATAAATACGCCTTTGGCTCAACAGCCTTTGAAGAATATAATTTTCAATTGGGTGTGGATTTGTTTAATAATAACCTTAATAACTCTGGATTTAACTATACTTCGGCTGCCTTGAGTTATATGTACAAATTGGTTTTGAAAAACGATTGGATCCTATATCCTGGCATAACGGCAGCCTATAGCAACTATAGGTACGATTTTAACAATCTTACGTTTCAGGATCAAATTAACATCTTTACAGGACAAATTAGTGCTAATACCATTGATCCCATTACAGCTGCAGAAAATATAGGGTATTTGGATATGGGTGCTTCAGTATTGGTGCATAATGATATTAATATGCTCTTTGGACTTTCTCTTAAACATTTGAATCAGCCAAGGATATCATCCAAGCAGAGTGAAAATAATGTGAATTTGAACATGCTTATTTCAGGGCAATTCGGATATGAATTGAACATCAATAAATATGGTCAAGCCAAATTGCCCGAATACTCCTATTTATATTTGTTCAATGCAGTATCTGTACAAGGTCCAAATACTAGATTGGATTTTTATCAAGATTTCACCCTCGGTAATTTCAGTATTGGTATAAATGAGCATCTCAATTACATGGAAAATGCTTCGTTCTCGGAAATAGGATTTGCTACTAGCTTAACCCTGGAGACGTTTGAATTTGGATTAAACTATAGAGTGCCCTTTGGCGGTGAAGCTAAACAGATTATTCCAAATTCTTTGGAACTATTCTTAGTCTTTGATATCTCGAGATTTAAGGAGCGTAGACGATCGGACTATAGTAAGTTTTATTAACTAAGGTCTATATGAACGCAAGTCAAATGAAGATGAAATAGAATAATTAAAGACGGAATAATTTCTTAGCATTTCCATATAATATTTTACGTTCGGTTGGTTTAGATACTAGTCTTCGGATCTCAGCAATATCCAGGGTGCCCGAACAACTTTCTGGATCAGAGCCTGTTGGGTCTGCACAATCACTTCCATATAATAATTTGTCCTGGTGTCTTTCCAAAAAAGCTTTCGCATGGTCTTCATCCCTTTTAAGGGCATTAAGACCTGAGCCCGCAGAAAGATCGCCATACATGTTCGGATAATCACTAAGATAACGGTCGGTAATTCCTCCTGGGGTAACAGGTTTTTTAGGATAAAGGATAGATTGATCTGTATGATATTTGTCAATATTAGCCCACCAAGTTTGCGCATGACCTATGAAATTTACTTTAGGATATTTATCCAACATTTTATAAAATCCTTCGAAACCATAATTATACATTTCATGCTGCCAATGCATTAGTACCGGTACATTATAGTGTTGTGCCAGTTGGTAAATTTTTTGCATCTCGGGCGAATCACAGGTAACGCCAAATTTTAATTCACCAATAACCACCGCTCCCAATTTTAAATATTTTTCAATCTCATAAAGTCCATCTTTCATATCTGGAACAGCACAAGCACCAAAACGGAATTCCCTCTTATGTTGGCTTGCAAATAAGTAACATTCTGCATTTCCGCCAGCTTCAGCTTGCAAGCCATTGGCTATGCCCTGATGAGTAGATGGCGAATTTACCGGACGACCTGATGGCAATAGAATAGTTGTAGTAACGCCCATTGCTCTTTGATGTGCAAGTAGTTGTTCATCCGTACGTTGCACATAATGAGTGTGCTGATGAATGTCGATTATTGGTTCTTTTTTGATGCTTGAAATATCAGTAAACGCATTTAGTTTTAAAGAAGTGCCCAGCGCGAACAAACTAGTACCTGCTATAAATTCACGACGGGAAAATCCTTTTTTTGATTTTGACATAAGAACCAATTTAATGGGGGAGTGGTTAAAACATTTTCTATTTTTTTCTTATTTTTTTCAATTATGTAGTAATGGCCGCCCATTGAATACAGTAACCCTCGACATATACGGGTCCTTTAAAAAGGATGCACCTCCCACATTCTTCATTTGACTTCGGAGGGATAAATAGAGCACAATTACCACAAGAACTATTAGGAACGGCAGATTGTTTTACATATCCTAAGCTTTGGCGCTTTTTAATTTCCCCCTCACTTACACCAATTAGGTCATTACAAGGGTCTTCTAGAGTGCTTTGTATCTTGTTCTCACTTTCATTACTGGAAGATTCATTTGTACCGCGACAGTTAAGAAAGAGGACGCCCCCTAAAAACAAACTCCCTGTCTTAAAACATTTATTTATAAATTTCCTTCTGGAATAGTCTTTATTCCTCATTTTTAAAACTGTTTTTTAATGGATATAATTTGACGATAATAACAACTGTTTGCGTCATCTTTCATGGAAACCCCCTTAATTTTGTTATAACTATTTCTTTATGCCGTAAAGCCGCATTCTATCTGGCTAGAAGGAACTATTTATTCTGCATACATTTTTTTTAAATCTCGAATTGCTTTAGCTGCATTGCTTTCTGCTTCTGATCCAATGGTTTTTAATTCTTCTTTTATGGTATCTCCCAAGCCTTCCGATTTTCCAATTCCTTCGAGCAATCCCTTAATTCCTGCCGACTGCCAGCTAGCTGAATATGATAGCGAAGGTTGATCTAGGATACTAATTAAACCAAAAACCTGACTTTTATCATTACGAGCACCAATTACATAGGAACAAGTTTCAATAAATTTTAGCTTCCACGATGAGGAGTCCTTAAAAAAAGAATTCTTCTCCAAGGATTTTAAAAGGTCAATACCTGATCCAGCTTCTGAGCTCAATACTGCTGTCCTGAACCATGGACTCTGTCCATGCAGTACTAACGCTTTTGCCAGAGCGGGTATCACCGTGTTATCTTTAAATTGACCTATACTAAGAGTAGCTTGGAATGCGACCCTGATTGAAGAGTCGTTCATCATTTCTTCCAACTGGGATAAACAACTAGGAAAGCGTTCGGCAAGGATCGCAGCATTTTCTCGAACTCCTGCTGAAGGATCTTTCATTGCCATCTTCACAGTAGCTGCATCCAGAGCATCCATTCCTTCTAAAACATATAAGGCATGTAATCTGAATCTTGGTTTTTTACTTTGGGAAAACAAAGTGCTTACCTCTTGTAACACACTTTTATCCTGGCGCTCCAATAGAAGCCTTTGAGCTGTTAGGTTCCACCATCGATTTTCATGCTGCAATGCTTTAACCAGTTCGGAAGAAGACGCTTTGGTAAGATTAGGGTTCACCGGCTTGTATGCACCGTCATCCACAGGTACTATTCTGTAAATACGCCCGTATTCATTCCCGGCGTCGAAGTCCATGGTCTCTTGTAGGTCTTCAGGGATAGACATTGGGGTTTCAATATGCTGCCGGTACATATCCATAATATATAGATAACCATCTGGGCCTACTGAAAAATTTGCAGGCCGAAACCACGAATCCGTAGTGGCCATAAATTCTTTATCTTTTTCCTTTTCGCCTTGCTTTGCTACCATATAAGGTATACTATCCACATCGGAAAGAATATCCCGGTGCACCAAGTTGCCTGCAACATCGCCTGTGAAGATATTACCATAATATTCTTTTGGAAACTTATCGCCATCGTAGTACGTACCACCTGAAGCCCCCGTAAAATGACCCCGTGCATATTCTACCCTGTCAAGGTTATTTTCCTGGTAATCCTTATTACGTCGGTCAGAACGTACCTGTCTCCAGTATGGCGTTTCACTTAATTGGTACATAAGCGGATCATGGTCCGAAATATTTTGAATCGTACTTTTAGCAGAAGTTGGAAGAAAAGGGTTTCTTTCCAGGTATCTCAATGGAACCACCACCTCGCGAATGTGTAAGGAATTGGCTGTAAAAAACCGATGGCCCCAATCGTCTATTGCAAGTCCAAACTGGCCTGGTCCTGTACTACGTTCAAATTCATTCCGGTCGAGCCGAAAGCGAAAATCGGCACCCTGCACATTTAACCGGGGCGCATCAGGTCTGCGGCTAAAACTTATTTCACCTGCCTGCCCGCCATTATTCGCATAAATCCAATTATCAATACCAAACCGAAGATTGGTTATTTGCACCTCTTCATTCTTATTAAAGAAACCGGTAAAAAGAATCTCTTTTACATCAGAACGGCCATCTCCATCAGTATCCTTATAATACGTGATATCAGGTGCTGCACATACAAGCAGGCCACCCTTCCAAGGCAACACACTTGTTGCCTCCCTAAGACTGTCTACAAAAACTGTAGACGTGTCGGCCTTTCCGTCGCCATTAGTGTCCTTTAACATAACGATTTTCCCTTTTCCTTTTACAGTATCATCCTTGTAGGCGTCCAACATGCCCACAACGTAAGCATTTCCATCTCCATCGTAATGCATGGACACAGGGTCTATAACAAAAGGTTCTGATGCGAATATTTCCGCCTTAAAGTTTTCAGCAAACTGAAATGTTTTCATGGACTCTTGCGGACTCAGTGGTCCTTCATACAGCGGCTTTCGTTTACAGGAAACCAAAATCACTACAAATACTATCAGAAATTGTAGATTAATGACTAAGTACCTTGTTAATGTTCTACCTATATTTTTAATCTGAATAATTGTATTGTTAGAGAGATTTATGGTTGTTATTTTTTTCAGAATTATTTATTTGAAGGATTAATATTAGGCTTAATGATGTAAAATATAGATGTTCTTTACTCACTAAGTGAGATTTGAATGCCCCGGCGCCTGCCCTTTCCGTTCAGGCGGGCGTCGAAATGTTACAAGGAGTTTCCCCTCGATATCTCATGGACTTGCCCTGAGGTAATTGACTCGAAAATACTAAAAAAAGTTCTTACAGAATCCAAGTTGTCCGATGAAAATCTAAAGTAGTACAAAAAGCCTTGCCATTGTCTGTTTTACACAATTGGGTTCTTATTTTTACAACTGCCACACTTAGTGTTGAAAAAAAATTGCCTTATTTTTAGTTTTTAATATCTAGAGGTTTAAAGAATGTAGAAGACCGTAATACAATAAGTTTCATTAAAATGTTATACTAGATACTCCAATTGGTTAGACCTATTCTTTTAAAAATAAATAAAAATTTAAAGTGATATCGTTTTTAGTAAATGTTCTGGATACGACATTCCTATCATTATTTAGTCACAAAGATTTCGGCAATCCAATTAAATAAAGTCTTTTTTGGATATTACAACCTGAAAATTGATAATAAGTAAAAATAAATAGTGTTTTAATTCACACTTTTTCTTCAATAATTGGATAAATTCATTCGTAGAATACCTTTTTGCAAGTAATTTCGACTAATATCAGCTGTACTATAAATAAAGTTTTTATTCAGGATGATAATAGACCTTGAATTAGTTTTTACGACTAAAGTGAAGGTTTACAAACTTGTATTTTCAATTACTATATAAAATTTACTACGCTTAATCAGTTATATAACAACTACTTAAGCGCAATATTTATTGGTTGATTACATTTAATTAATAAAATTAAATTCTATAAACACTCCACCAAATAAACCCGAAGTATACCTTTTAATAGTGTTAAAAATTCAACCAAATTATTAATGCAAACCTTTGCATTAATAATTTGGGAAAGGCATAGGAGGTTAGTTATATTTTTTGTTGATTTGGCTTGCCCTCAATATGGATTAAGCTCATAAAATTGTGCAATTATTTCGTAATAAGAAATATTCTTAACTATTTGTTAATGCAAAAATCAATTTTTTAAGAAAAAAATTTATAAATTAGGGTTGAAAAAAATCGGGAAATGCGGTCACATTCCCCGAAAATTTAAGAAGCGATTAAAACTAATGTCTAACCACTTAAACCAACACAAAGATATGAAAAAACCTCAGTAACTTATTCGGTTTGCCTCCATTTTTATGCTATAATTCTACTAAGAAATCCTAGTTAAACTTCAACTTATGAATTTTGTTAGTGATTTTTTGCTCCTGCTATAATAGTATAATAAGAGCATTATAGGAAATCGGCAATAATCGATAAGCTTTTATAGAACATCTTTACTCTTCAGTGAATGGTAGTATCGGGCAAATTGTATTTAGCGCTATACAGATGATTCTTAATATTCTACAGCAATTTTTTATTTCTTCTCCATTCAGAATATGAACCAACATTCTTTATAAGGGATTAAATGTCTTTACTTGCTTAAACGTTTAAGTCATACCGTCCTGAAATATATTAGTACAAGGGAAAATCAACTTAAAAATTATTATAAACATGAAATTTAAAATTAATTTAAGACAAAAGCCAAGGGTTGGAAGCTTATTCCTGTTAGCATTACTATATGCTTCGGGAATACAAATTACGTATGCCCATAAGATTGACGTAAAAACAATTTTCGAAGTTAATTTTCAGTCTACCACCGTTACCGGTGTTGTCAGTGACGACAACGGTACTCCGCTACCTGGTGCCAGTGTGGTCGTAAAGGGCACTGCCACGGGAACAGTTACCGATTTTGATGGCAATTATTCCATTGAGGTGGGTTCATCTGGAACATTGGTTTTCAGTTATATAGGTTACAAAACTGTTGAAGTAGTGGTAAATGGAAAGTCCGTTATAAATACCATCCTCCCTATAGATGCAACCCAGCTGGATGATGTGGTAGTGGTAGGTTATGGTACCCAGAAAAAAAGTGAGGTAACTTCATCTATTTCGCAGATAAACGGTAAGGATTTTCAAACATCCACAGCTTCCAATGCAGCTATGGCGTTACAGGGCAGGGCCTCGGGTGTGGAATTTGTTAATTCTGGAACACCGGGAAGTACACCTAGCATCAGAATCAGGGGAATTGGAACAATAAATAACTCTCAACCTCTTATCGTTTTGGATGGGGTACCTGTATCTTCTGATATGTTATCACAACTGGCTTCTTCAGAAATACAATCTGTGGAGATACTCAAAGATGCGGCATCGGGTGCTATTTATGGTACGCGTGCAGCTAACGGTGTTGTTTTAATTACTACCAATACGGCAAGATTTAACGAGAAAACAACAGTAAGACTTAATGCCTCTACGGGTTTTAACAGCGTCATAAATAAGTATCCTGTAACCAATGCGGAACAGCTTTACGAATTAAAACGTGAAAGATACGTTATGGACGGTCTTCCCATTGACCCAAATTCGCCATGGGCAGATGAGTACTACAATCAGACTAGAACGGATTGGCAAGAAGAAATGTTCCGGGACGGTATTTTTCAAGATTATAATATGAACATAAGTGGTGGTTCAGAAAAATCGACCATTAATGCCAATATTTTTTATAGGGATGAAGAAGGCACCCAGATAAATACCTACTTTAAACGCTTGGGGATTTCTTTGAGAGGTACACAGAAAATATCAGATCGATTTAGAATTGAGGAAAATATAAGGATTACCAACAATCACACCTTATTGACGCAGGACGACGGTGGAACAGGAACCTCTCAAACTATCTATTCTTCCTATAGATTTATGCCCGCTATCCCAGTAAAATATGAAGATGGCAGTTATGGTTCTGGAAAGGCTTCCACCCAATTGGGAGATATGTGGAACCCTGTATATAAGGCAAAGGAAGAATGGAGACATCGATATAAATTTAATACGCTGATAAGTATGAAAGCGGATTATGATTTTACCGATGAATTAACGCTTACAGCTAGGGCGTCTTATCAAAAATCTACTTCCAAATATGAAGCCTTTCAGAACATCACTCCAGATCAGTCAAGAACGGAAAACCTACCTATACTTAGGATCAATACGGATGAAACCACTGTCACCCTGGGAGAATTATTTACTAGCTATAAAAAATCTACAGGACTACACAACATAGGAGCTGTACTTGGGATATCCGGACAAGTAGATAAAGGTCATTTCCTTAATATGTCCGGGGAGGGTTTTGCCTCTGTAGACGAAAACCAATTGGTAATGGATAATGCTTCTATCATAAAAGGCGGTGGAAATGATTATTTAGCCACTGGATTGGCCTCCGCATTTGTACGTGGAACCTACGGTTACAATGACAAGTATTATTTGTCCGCTATTTTTAGGGCAGATGGTTCTTCAAGATTTGCGGATGGAAATCGTTGGGGGTATTTCCCTTCAATTTCTGGTGGATGGAGAATTTCCAATGAAAGCTTTTTGGCAGATGACCCAACAATTTCCAACATGAAACTAAATGTAGGTTGGGGACAACTAGGGAATCAAAATGTAAATGCCTTTCAATATCTAAATGTATATAATAAGGACACTGAATATGTTCTGAACGACACCAATTTGACCGGAACCCGATTGGCATCTTTTGCGAATCCAGATATTACTTGGGAAACCACAAGTGCGTTAAACGTTCTATTGGAGCTAGGCCTTTTCAATAATAAATTTAATTTGGACGTTGCCTATTTTGATAGGTTAACTACAGATATGCTAATTCCCCTACCTGGTCTAAATACCGCCGGTTTGGTAGCTATTCCCGATTCCAATATTGGGGAAATGCACAATTCTGGATTTGAAATTGAACCATCCTATGTTGGACAAGTGGGGGATTTGAATTTTGAATTAGGGGTGAATGCCACTATAATAAAAAATGAAGTTACCAAACTTTACGGCTCAAGTAAATTTATTTCTGGAGGAGATCAGACCAGAACCTATGAAGGAGAACCGATTAGTTCATTCTATGGCTGGAAAACAGATGGTATCTATCAAAACCAAGGGGAAATTGACAGTGATGCCAATATTTCAAGTGACGCACGTAGAGCAGATATTACTCCTGGTGATGTTCGCTTTGTGGATACCAATGGGGATAATATTGTTGATGAAAAGGACAGGGTGCATATAGGAGATGCCAACCCTAGTCTACTTCTAGGCTTTCATGCGGATTTAAACTATAAAGGGTTTAACTTTTCAGCTGTGTTCAGTGGGGCATTTGGACATGATCTGTACGATGCCATGATGATGCGGGGAATTGACCCAACACAAAGCGCCAACATGGATGCCGTGGCCTACCAGAGATGGACTGGCGAAGGAACTTCCAATACCTATCCAAGAATGTCCACCATTCGTGCAAATGACAATTACAGAGTATCTGAATTAGGCCTTAAAAGCGGTAATTACCTTAGAATGAAAGATGTAGTTTTAGGCTATACCATTCCTGAAACTATTACAGATCAGATAGGAGTAAGCAATATGAAATTTTATATTTCTGGACGTAACTTATTGACCTTTACTAACTTTGATGGAGTAGATCCTGAAGAAAGCGGGACAAATAATTTGACTCGTGGAGTTATTTATAACAATTATCCTCAGTCCAAAAGTGTTGTTCTTGGTGCTAACATTACATTTTAATTTTAAAGCTATATAACGATGAAAAAGTATATAATTATATTAATTGCAATAGTCATGACAACTTCATGTGATGATATATTGGAACAGGATTTAGTTGGGAAACGAACTGATCAAGATTATTGGACTACCGAAGCCGATATGGTAGACGCATTGGCCGGTGCTTATGGACAATGGGCTACAAGGGCGTTGGGTATGCACGACCTATTCTTTGACAATCAAGGGGATGACCATTGGAGAGCGGGAGATCATGCAGAAGACGAGGAGATTGAAACTTTTAACACCAATCCCTCCAACTATAAGCTAAGGGATACCTATCGATATAAATATGAGGTGATCAGTAGTGCCAACGGTATTTTGATCAATGGTCCAAAAGTAAAGGAATTAGGAGCTATAGGTGATGCTTCGTACAATTCAATCATGGGACAGGCCTATTTTCTACGGGCATATGCCTATTACCGCTTATATCTTATACACGGACAAGTTCCCATAATTACAGAAGAAAATGTTTTGACCAATGAATACAACATTCCAAAATGTGAGTCGCCTGAAATTTTGAGTGATTTTATATTGGCCGATTTGGAAAAGGCTGTTGGTCTTCTTCCCTTGAACAATGTTGCCGGAAGTGTTGGCAAGGGTGCTGCCTGGGCGGTAATGACATCCATATATATGCATAGGGCTACAGAATACAACAATACTGAATTTTTGAACAAGGCAATTGCAGCTGGTCAAAATGTTGTGGACAATTATCCCTTAGCTGATGATTATCTTTCCCTTTTTCGAGAAGGCAATCAATATTTAAAGGAAAACCTTTTTATTATGATGAACGATATGGATTGGATCAACCAAAGTATAATGTCCAAACACAGAGGTCCTAGACCATGGGGGATGTATGGGTTCCAGGAGCCTTTGGATGATTTGGTAAACGAATATGAAGCTGGAGACATTAGGAAAAGTGTAACCATTATTTCTGATGGCGAATTTTCGCTTCAAGGTTCTTTGGGACTGATAGAACACACTTCAGATTTAACCAATACAGGACATAGTTATTTTAAATATATGGACTGGACGGAATCAGGTAATTTTAATCATGGTCTAAATATTCCATTTTTAAGAGCGGCCGATACCTATTTGTTAGTAGCAGAGGCACAAATCAGGTTGAATGGTGCAGGTGCTGGGGATGATTTGATAAACGCTGTGCGAGAAAGAACTAGTTTAGCTCCAGTATCGGGAGCGGATATAAATGATTTGATCCACGAGACAAGGGTAGAACTGGCCGGTGAAAATTTCCGCTACCAGAATCTAATCAGATGGGATAAAGCAGGGATATATGATTTGGAAGAATTCCTGGCAAGACCGGAAAAAATGATTCCGAGTGATGTGGGAAGAAAAGTTTGGAATGGCCCTAAAAATTATTATCAGCCGCTATATCAAACGGATATTGATAATTCGGATGGTGTACTCGTACAGAATCCCGAGTGGGTCAATTAACAAAGTATGTATTAGTCAAGGATGAAAGGTACAACCAATTATTCTTGACTAATTACAATTTAATATCTTATATATTTGATTTTCATATATATAGATGTATTATTTTCATAGAACCGATGCCTATCCTTTATAGGATTTTATTAAAAATGGCGGCTGAGGACTAATACTTACAGCTTTAATTGTTGTTGAATAAATTCCCCAAACAATATTTTAGTCAGCTATTACAATGGCTAAGAACTGAATTATCATTTGGGGAATTATTTTATAATATTATTCACGTTAAAAGCTCATGGATACTCTCTTATAAACGATTCAGATTCCATAAGAATCCTTAATAAAATTTAAAACATTATTCATATGAAGCATAAAGGCCTAAAAATTATTTCAGGAGTGTGTATTCCTATTTGCCTTATTCTGTTATTTTCATTCAATCAAAATTCATTTAAAGAGGAAAATTCAACCAAGGGTAGTCAAATTAAATTGAATGTAGCAGCCTATAACGTGGAATTTAGTGACAAGGGAACTGCTGAGGAAATAGGGGAATTACTTAAGCCATTCAATTTTGATGTAGTCTGCTTTTCAGAAGCTCCGGGAGGTAATTGGACTAAAAAAGTTGGATCCGTAATGGGGCTAAATCACGTAATTGTCGGCAAATATCCAACTGCTGGCCATAAAGACAAATATAAAACTATCGCCAGCCGTACGCCACTCTCAGGCTACGAAGAGGTTCTCATGGCAGATACATTACATACAGTAACTAGAGCAACTACCATTGTTAATGATAAAGAAATTGCATTGTACTCAGTTCACTTTCCTTTTGGGTGGAGAGATCAGGCACACATAGATGAAACTACTGGCAAAGTAACCGCCTTTGTAGACTACCTAAAAGAAAGACAAACAAAAGAAGTTTCAATCCTTATGGGCGATTTCAACTTCCTCCTTTCTACGGAAGATTACAGGAGTCCATATTATGAAATGTTTGTAGACATAGGAATGGTTGCCAGTTGGCGCGATTTAAATATAGATGTTATCCCATTGGGGTCTATGGTAAAATTTGAACAAGGAAAGCATAAAGCAGGTGGAGTCATAGATCATATTATGTATCCAAGGAATAAGGTCAAGGCTATTGATGGGAATATCATAGAAATGGTCCAGCCCTTATCTGATCATAAGCCAGTCTGGGCATTATTGCAAATAAAGTAACAATCATTAAAAAATTGATAATGAAAAAATGTATCACCCTGGTAATGATGTTCTTTATAACGTTTATGTTTTCCCAAACAACATCTAAAACAAATATTATGTCCTTTAATATTAGGTATGATGAACCAAATGACAAGGAACAGAACTGGCATCATAGAAAGGAAAATGTGGTGAAAATGCTTAAATTTTATGATTTGGATATGATGGGTTTTCAAGAGGTATTACTTTCCCAATTAAATTACCTCAAAACCAATTTAGAAGAGTATGCTGTTGTTGGTGTTGGCCGGGAGGATGGTGTGGACAAAGGTGAGTTTGTCCCAATATTCTATAGGAAGGATCGATTTGAAAAAGTCGAAACAGGTACCTTTTGGCTAAGTGAAACCCCAGATAAAGTGAGCAAAGGTTGGGATGCTAATTTAGAAAGAATCGTGACTTGGGTAGTTTTATTGGATAAAAGAAGTGAAAAGGAGTTCCTGATTTTAAACACACATTTTGATCATAGGGGTGTAGAAGCCCGGATAAAAAGTGCCCAATTATTAAAATCAAAAATAGTAGGCATTTCCAAAGGAAGACAAGTTATTCTTACAGGTGATTTTAACTCATTACCTGAATCGGACGCAATACAAGGTTTAACGGATTCTACTGATGAGAATAGTCTAGTTAACTCACAAATGATAGCTAAATTGACCTATGGGCCAAATTGGACCTCTGCAGGTTTCGACACCAAACCTTTTGATCAGCGCAGGGTTATTGATTATATTTTTTTAAAAAATATCTCTGCAGTAAATAGATATGCCGTTTTCACAGAGAAATTAAATGAAATTTGTTTATCCGACCATTGCCCGGTCTTTATTCAAATTGAAATGTAAATTGCTATGGTTTGTGTGAAAATTTTTCAAATGAAATATATACTCAAACTATAAAATAATTAGGCTTATCCTTAATTTATGATGACAGTTTTAGATAGGGGATTAAAAACAAATAGCCACCCCTCTTTACAGATTATAAATAGATGTTCATTAACCAATTATAATCAAATTATGAAAAAAAAACCAATTTTAGTTGGGAATACAAGTACACTGATACTAGTATTACTGCTTATCAATTTCAATCAGGTAACAGCACAAAAAAAAGTGGAGAAACTACAGGTTTCCCTACAACAAAGAGTCCCTTCACAATTAGATAAGGGGGCCACCATACTCACCAATCGGATCGAGGAATGGGATATGACCGAAACCGCAGTAATAATTTGTGACATGTGGGATAGACATTGGTGTGTGGAAGCAACTGATAGAGTGGCAGAAATGGCTCCCGAACTCAATAGTGTAGTAGAGATAGCTAGGGGAAGGGGAGCAATGATTGTACATGCGCCTAGCGGAACCATGGATTTTTACAAAGACCATCCCGGTAGGAAACTAGCCATGAGGTATACTAATAAAAAAGTAGCTTCTAAAATTGTAGAGGAAGAAAAGCTCGAAAGTGAGCAGGTCGCCTCATGGCCTTTTCAGATTTCCAATGGTGGTTGTATGGCATCCCCTGGAGATGCCCCGGAAAATGAAAGTGTTTGGAAAAGGCAGATCAGTACCATTGATATTCTTGAAGGTGACGCCATTTCAGATTCTGGGGTAGAAATTGGTAGTTTGTTTGCCAAAAAGGGAATAAAAAATGTTATACTAACCGGAGTGCATACTAATATGTGCGTTATTGGTAGGACCTTCGGTTTACGTAACATGAAAAGATTGGGAATGAATGTAGTACTAATGAGGGATTTAACCGATACCATGTATGATAGTACTTCAGAACCTTTTGTATCGCATTTTACAGGCAACAGTCTTATGTGCGAATATATTGAAGAATTTGTTTGTCCAACCATGGTTTCCACAGACATTACTGCAGAAAAACAGTTTCGATTTCAAGATGACAACAGGCCCATTATTGCCTTTGTCATAGCAGAGAGTGAATACCGAGCGGATCAAAGGTTGCCCGAATTTGCCCATGAACTCTTGCTCAATAAAAATGTTAATTGTGAATTTGCTCTCGGAAAGCCTATTATGGAAGGGGAGGGGAGACATAATATTGAGAATCTTCAGATTATGGAGGACACTGATCTAGCCGTTTTATTTATTCGTCGAAGAGCCTTGGAGCCAAATAAAATGAATCTCATCCAAAACTATGTTAAAAGTGGTAAACCCGTACTGGGAATTCGCACAGCTAGTCACGCTTTTGACCCTAAAGGCAATGTTCCAAGAGAAGGCGGTGTTATTGAAAAAGCAAAAGGCACGGTGGATGATTTTCTATCCAATTGGACCGATTTTGATTTGGAAGTTCTCGGAGGGAATTATCAAGGACACCATGGCCATTTAAACGAAGGGACAAAAATCAGTATTATTCCAGGAATGCAAGGAAATTCCATCTTAAAGGGGGTAGAGGTGAATGGTTTTACTAGCGCTAATTGGTTATATATAAACTCCCCCCTAAGGTCCAACACAGTACAAGTATTACTGGAGGGAACTATACCTAATCATCCCTCGGAACCTGTTTTCTGGATCAACACCAACCAATATGGAAAGGCCATTTATACCTCTATGGGGCATTGGGATGACTGGGAAATTCCGAGTTTTAAAAATCTTATGTTCAATTCCGTGGATTATTTACTAAACCAGACTAAAAACAACTAAAATGGAAAGACGAAATTTTATTAGAAAAACATCTCTTGCCGGGGCATCGGTCGCCATGCTTACAAGTTCTGGATTATTAAATGCGTCCTGCTTGGGTGCCAATGACAAAATAGTACTTGCAATTATAGGTGCTGGCAGTAGGGGCAGAGGTACCATAATCGATACCTGTAAGGTGAACAAGAATGTCGAAATCAAATCGGTCTGCGATGTAAATCCGGTTAAGGCCAACAAGACCATTTCACAAGTGGAAAAGGAATTGGGATATAGACCAAACTTTGTGAAGGACATGAAGGCTGTCTTCAATGACAAGGATATTGATGCCGTTTGGATTTCAACTCCAGAACATTGGCATGCACTGGCTACGGTATGGGCCTGTCAAGCAGGAAAAGATGTATACGTTGAGAAAAACCCAAGTATCAATATTTGGGAGGGAAGAAAAATGGTTGAAGCAGCCGAGAAATACAATAGAATTGTCCAGGTGGGATTCCAAAACAGAAGTGCGCCTTATGGATTTTCTGCCCGAGATTATATAAAAAGCGGCAAACTTGGTAAAATTGTGCATGTTAAATCTTATAACATGTTGGGCGGAAATAAATGGGAAGCCAAGGCCAATACCGAAGTACCTCAAGGGTTGGACTGGGATGCCTGGCAAGGACCAGCACCCTACCGTGCATATAATCCTGGTATCCATGATATGGAAGAACGAGGGGGATGGGGAAGTTTTTGGGCCTACAGTGGCGGTACTTTAGCGGACGATGCCAGTCATGTTTTAGATTTGGCCCGCATGGTGCTAGGGGATCCCGGTCATCCCAAGTCTGTCTACGGATGGGGCGGGAACAATGCTTGGGGCTCGGAACGAGAAACCCCTGAATTCCAATCTATTACTTATGATTTTAAGGATTATGCCATTACTTGTGAGAGTGGCAATGCCACAAATTATATGAAAAAGACTCCTGTGTCAATACGTGAAAGCAATTCGCAATTCCCCGATTGGAGACAGAATGCAACACGCACAGAAATCTATGGAACAAAAGGTTTAATGTACTTGGGCCGTCATGGTGGTGGTTGGCAAGTATTGGGTGAAGATGGGGAAATCCAGGCCCAAGAGTACGGTATAGTTCCGGACATCTATCACCAGCAGGATTTCATTGCTTCCTTAAGGGAAAGAAAGCAACCTAACGGAAGCATGTTGGAAGGGCACAAAAGCGCCACATTGATACATTTAGGAAATATAGCCTATAGGGTTGGCAATAAGCAATTGTTCTTTGATGCGGAAAAAGAAATGTTTATTGGGAGCCAAGAAGCCAATGCATTACTACGAACAGAATACAGGGAAGGCTATAAGATACCTGAGCAAATCTAATGTCTATTACAATAGAAAGTAACATTAATATTATATCGTAAACCAACTCACCAATTATTATGGAAATCCAAAATGAAAATGTTCTTAAAAAAATATGGCATCTCCTTCTTTCAGTGGGCCCAGGGATATTTTGTATAGGCTACACCATAGGCACTGGAAGTGTTACTTCTATGATTAAAGCTGGAAGCATGTATGGAATGGGGCTATTGTGGGTGTTATTCTTGAGTGCTTTTTTTGCTTGGGTACTAATGAATGCTTTTGGACGATTCGCCGTGGTCACAGGAAAGACGGCCATAAATAGTTTTAAGATGGATTTGAAGTGGGGCAAGTTTTTCGCCATTATAACCATTATAGGAATCGTTATGGGGCAATGGAGCGCTTTATCCGGAATACTAGGGCTTACAAGCAATGCCATCTATGAGCTAGTACGCCTTTTTTATCCGGGCTTGGATGAAAGCAACTATTGGGTGGTTTTGGCAATCTCTATTCTTTTAGTACTCCTCATGTATATATTTCTTTTGGTTGGTAAATATTCATTTTTCGAGAAGATATTGGTGGTGTTCGTTACAATAATGGGAATATCGTTCATTCTTTCCATGTTCATGGTCATGCCTCCAGTACAGGATATATTAAAGGGTTTTATACCCAAAATACCACCTGGAGGCAATCTTATGGTCGCTGCTTTCGTGGGCACCACAATGGCGGCCCCAACCTTTGTTGTTAGACCTATTATTTTAAAGGAGAAAGGCTGGGGAAAGCAACATATAAAAGAGCAACGAAAGGATGCCCTAGTTTCGGCTATTTTCCTTTTTGTGATCTCGGCCACCATTATGATTGCAGCTACTGGTGCACTCTTTTATGAAGGGTTATTGATCAACAACGTTCTAGATATGGTATATGCGCTAGAACCTATTGCTGGTAAAATGGCAGTGGTGGTATTTATGTTTGGAGCCATGAGTGCAGGTTTATCCTCCATATTTCCAATTTTGATGGTACTTCCCTTACTAATCGGCGACTACAAGAATGGCGAAATGGATATTAAATCGCCCACCTTTAAAATATTGGCTGCTATTGCCTGCCTAATCGGTCTAACAGTGCCAATTTTGGGAGCAAATCCCATAATAGCTCAAATAGCTACGCAGGTGGCCAATGTTTTTATCCTACCCGTGGTAATATTTGGCATTTTTATCTTAATAAATAGAAAGTCATTAATGGGTGATCTAAAAGCGGGATATTTAATGAATACCGCCCTTATAGCGGCTTTTTGCTTTGCCTTAATTATTTCCTATAAGGGAATTTTGGCATTGAGTACTTTCTTAGGGTAATTTAAGCTGAGGATGTACCTAAAACTAATTTAGCTTTTAAAGTGATGCCCTATGTTATTAACCATACATTTTTATATAGTTATATCGCCAAGTATATGATGACATAATAGTTATTAAAGTTAAATATTAAAAAAGAACAGGACTTCCATCTAAATAGAAATTGTTTATGGAGAAACGTAAATGTAAAAACACAGACTTGGAACTGTCCATTTTGGGAACAGGTTGTTGGTCTTTTGGTGGCGGGGATTACTGGGGAAGCCAAGACCAAAAAGACGTAACCAATGTTGTTCATGAGTCCGTAAACCTAGGTATTAATTATTTTGACACTGCCGAGGCCTATAATGAAGGTAGGAGTGAATTGGCCTTAGGAGTTGCCATTAAGGGAATTCCAAGGGACAAACTAATCCTTGGAACAAAAATTAGCCCATCTAATTGTTATAATAAGACCATAATAACACATTGTGAACAATCCTTAAAAAGACTGGGGACCGATTATGTGGATATATATATGGTGCATTGGCCCATACATCCCCATTCTATAAAACATTTTACCGATAATCCGTCTATATTAAAAAATCCACCTAATATAAATGATACCATTGAAAGCCTTCGTCAGTTAAAAAAATCTGGAAAAATAAGGGAGTTTGGAATCAGTAATTTTGCAAAGAGCCGCTTGGAGGACCTTCCATTGGAAGAAATTGCCGTAAATCAATTGCCATACAATCTGTTATGCAGGGCCATTGAATTTGATACCTTGCCCTATTGTGAAATGAAAGATGTAGGCATAATTGGATATATGGCCCTATTACAAGGAATATTGGCAGATAAATACGCTACTCTTAATGAAGTGAAACCCTGGCAGCGTAGAACTCGCCATTTTAATGCCTTAGGTTCCGAGCATTGTCGGCATGGGGAGACTGGAGCGGAGGAAGAAACTAATTCAGCCTTGAATACCATTCGATATTTGTGCAAGGAAACAGAGCTTACCATGACCGATATTGCTATTAATTGGATTATTCAAAATCCTGGGATTACTTGTACTTTGGTAGGTTCTAGAAATATTCAGCAATTAAATTCCAATGTGCAATCCTTAAATAAAAAATTGCCCTTGGATGTGAAAGAAGAATTAGATCGCATTACCGCTCCACTTATGAACAAATTGGGCAATCACTTCGACTATTACGAAAGTGCTTCCAATGACCGCACGATTTAGATTGGAATAAAGCTATTATATCGTTTTGTAATTCCTGGAAAAAGTGGGATAGTGATTTTTAAAATTTATATATATGAAAGTCTCTTATTTTCTATTCATACTATTATTATCTGTCGTTTTTAGCTCATGTAATCATAATAATGAAGAAAATGATTTTGCGCTTCTAACCCAAAGGGACCAATGGTCACATGAATATGCTCTAGGGAGTCCTACTTGGGATACTTTAGAACGTTTCTCGAATAATCCGGTTTATAGGGGCAGTAAAGGTCTTGAATGGCCCGTTAATGGCTTCTTGTTTTCCGATCCCATGAGTCATAAATGGTATTTATATATTGGTGAGTATAAAGAAAACTATAGTTCCGATCAAGATATTGATACTGCAGACTTCAACTGTGTAATATATGAGTCCGAGGACAGAGGAAAAACATGGAGTAGTAAAGGGAATTTGTTTCCCGCTAACATGGTTTCATATGATTCAATTAAAATACAGGCACCTGATGTTATGGTTACCTATGTTGATGGAGAATATCACATGGTATTTGACTGGGTTCCAGCAGATTTCAATTGGCAGAGCTCTGAGAAATCGGGAATCGGTTATGCCGTGGCAGACAGCCCAGAAGGACCTTTTGTGGTTTCAAATAAGCCCATTAAACTGAATACCCAGTATAAACATAACCAATTACTGGATAGATATTCAAGGATGTACGCCCCTATGATTGTTAAAAGGAAAAAAGATTGGGCATTACTCTATATGATGGATACCTCGCCTGCTCGCAGCTGGGTGCTTGCGGTTTCAACCTCCCCAAAACCGGAAGGTCCATACGGTGAAACCAATATTATGTTGAATGTAGAAAGTAAATCCAATTATCAGCCACTGCAGGAATTTTATCCAGCATTCACTCACGACGGATATGTCTATTTTCCATCAACATCTGTTGCAATTAACAGAAACTATCAAGCTGTACATCGTGTAAAGGTAGAAGATTTGACCAAAGCAAATAGTTATGAATTGTTCAGTGACGGGGGTTTCTGGCATTCAGAAAATGTCGAGAATGAAGATGCCGGAATATGGGGACAAACCATTACCGGGTTTATTGATAAAGATTCAATATATGTCATGTTTCCGTCTAAGGATCCAAAGAATTATGGCACCATCAACCTTGCAAAGGCTTCCTGGAATAAATTGTTTAGGGAAAGAGGATTCAGTCTAACAACGAATAAAGGAAATACATTCTCTTATATAAAGAAAGCTATAAATGTTGAAGAAATTAATATGGAATTTAGGCTGGATGGCAAAATGCATGTCATTTGGGATTTTAATTCTCCATTAGACAAATTGGATGGATGGGGGAAATTTACCCTCAACCATAATTACGCGGATTATAAGGAGGTAGTAATTGATAAGAGTGGTTGGCAGATAAATGTGTATGAAAGTGGCAAAAATATGAATCAGTTGGATTCTGGAGCCATAAAGGATTGGAAAAAGGATGGAAATCAACTTCTATTGCAAAAAATGAATGGAGAATTCCAACTAAGCATTAATGGGCTAAGGTGTTGGCGAGGGGAATTAACAAACCGCCCAGGAATTATAGGATTGGCCCTGGATCCCAACAGCTTTTTATTTGCCAATCGGCTTATTGTAGAAGGTCCCCAGGTAGAAGGCTTTGTTACCTATGGTTTTTATGAAGCCTTGGTAAACTCGGGGAACCAGGATAGTGATTGGGACTTCAAAACGGATTCTTTATTTCTATACGGAAAGGGAGCGGTGTCCAAAAAGGATTCAAGTTTTGCCAAATGGAACTTTGAAGGTAAGGGGTTTGAAATTTATGCCCCACGTGGTCCTTTGTATGGAACAGTTCATATTTATCTCGATGGTAAATTGGTAAAAGTTATCTCCTTAAAAAATGAAAAGGATTTAAAATCAAGGTCCATTTATAAGTCTTTGGATATCAGTACAGGCAAACATGCAGTTTACTTGGAAACCTTGGATGGACTACTCCCTTTGGATTGAATTAAGGTAGAGTTGTAATCCATTAACATCAAAAATTAAATTTCACTTTTGTTCAACATGCAGGTCCGTACTACTTCTTGCCAATAGCGATTTGGTGTTGGTTACCTTTTATTGTTTTGAATAATAGAAATAAGACTTGATGCATCTCTTGCCCAATTGACTGCCTAAGTATAGCAAAGGCTTTGGTGATGTGGGCTTCAACGGATTTAACCGAAACCTGTTTATACTCCGCAATCTCTAAATTTGTCAGTCCATCATGTTTGCTTAACATAAATATTTCCTTGCATTTGGGAGGCAGGTTGTGAATTTCTTTTTTTACTAGATTTATTTTTCGATCTAAGGCATGTTGATCTTCATTTTCGACAATAATGGTAAGTGCATCAATATATTTTTTCTCCAAAGGAACAACTAACTTCTGTTTCCGATATTCATCAATAAATTCGTTATAAACGGATTTATAAAGAAAACTTCTAATTTCAAAATCACACTTTAATTGATCTCGTTTCTTCCAAGTACGAATAAAAACGTTCTGTACAATATCTTCAGCAGCATTCTGATCATTGACTAGACTATACGCATAAATACAGAGCTTATGATGAAAGTAATCGACTAGGACGGTGTACGCTTTAGAATCCCCTGACTTTAAGGCTTCAATAAATTTTGTGTTATCTAAATAATTGTTAAGCATATTGCAATATGATAATAATTAGCTACTTATTTGGGTAATTTAAAAAAAAATGTACTAAAAAAGTTAGGGTTGTGTAAAATTCATACGTATTAATTATAAATAGCAGAATGAACGATCAAAAAGTGAAAGCTCTAATAGCCAAATTCTTGACCCATCAAGCTTCTCTAGCCGATTTGGATGAACTAGAGTTTTGGTTGAAAGATGCTAGAAACGAACAATTGTTCAACTCCTATGTCCAAACCAATTTTGCAATTGAACACGAAATGAAACAATTCGACGCCAATAAATTAAAAAGCAAGTTGCAGAAATTAATGGTCGAGGAGAAAAAGACTTATAGACTCCAAAGAATGCGTCGGGTTATAAGTTATGCCGCTGCCGCAGTTGTTACAGGTTTATTGGTCACAGGTTATTTCCTTAAGGACAATATCTTTACTGAACCCATTGAAACGCAACCTAGAATAATTAGCAATAATATAGAGAATGGTTCCAATAAAGCAACCTTGACTTTAGAAGATGGCTCTCAAGTTGCTTTAGGGAAGGGTAGTGCCTATCAAACACAAAATGTCCATAGTGATGGTGAAGAAATCATGTACGGAGCAGGGGAAAGCAATATTTCAGAAGTGGTCTTCAATTTATTAACTGTTCCAAGAGGAGGACAGTTTCACCTGGTTTTGTCTGATGGAACAGAAGTGTGGTTGAATTCCGAGTCGCGGCTTAAGTATCCGGTAAACTTCATAAAAGGACAACCCCGTCAAATTGAACTCGTATACGGTGAAGGGTACTTCGATGTTTCTCCGAGCACTGAACATGACGGCTCAAAATTTATAGTTTTCAATCAATTTCAAGAAATAGAGGTCTTGGGCACAGAATTCAATATTAAAGCCTATAAGGAAGAAACTACAATATATACAACTTTAGTGGAAGGCAAAGTGGCAATTAGTACGGCATCTACAAAAAATGTACTGGAGCCATCACAACAAGCAAGCCTGAACCTTAATGATGACAGCATAGATATAGATACCGTCAATGTTTATAACGAGATTTCATGGAAAGAAGGTGTTTTTAGTTTTCGTAGAAAACCGTTAGTAGAGATTATGAAGGTGTTATCGCGCTGGTATGATATCGATGTTAATTTTGAGAGTCCTAAACTTGAAAAAGCACTATTTAATGGAGCGTTGGGTAAAGATCAAAATATTGAAGATATATTGAATACAATTAAAAATTTCGGAGTCATAAGGGATTATGAAATAATTAATAAAACAATCCTTTTAAAATAATATTTTTTATAAAAGGGAGCGAAGAAGAACATTTAGCGGTGCATCAACTTCGTCCCTTTAGAGCGTATTACTTAAACTAATGTCTAACCAATACCATGTAAATTTATGAAAATTAAATTAATTAAGTCGCAGTCATTCGTCCGAATGCGGGTGCTAATTTTGATTATGAAAGCCTTTATCTTCTTATTGTGCACAACCGTTTTTGGAATTACTACAGAAAAATCTTTTTCTCAAGAAAAAATATCTATTGAGGTAGATAAGGTAGTTTCTGTAGATGAGGTCTTTGATATTATTCAGGACCAAACAAAGTATCGTTTTTTATATCCTGCCGATTTGTTTACAAACGCGCCTAAGGTACAATTAAAGAAAGGAGAGATCGGAGTAGATGAGCTCCTAAAACAAAGTTTATCCAACAGTGCTGTTGAATTTGAACTGTCACAAAAAAATCGTATCGTTATCCGGGAACGTATCTCAAATGATAAGCCTACCGAAGTGATTTCGCAGCAGCAGAAGCAGCAGCAATTCGAAGTCTCGGGTATGGTATACGACGAAGATGGTGGGCCTTTACCAGGAGCGAGCATTGTTGAAATGGGAACCTTAAATGGAACCCAAACCGATTTTGATGGTAATTTTTCACTAGCCGTCACCAATGAAAAGGCTGTTTTAAAGATATCCTACATTGGTTTTGCTTCTAAAGAAATTTCTATCAATGGGCAAGAGAATATAACTGTGACCCTAGAGGTAGATGCCTCTGGACTAGAAGAGGTTGTAGTTGTTGGTTATGGAACCCAGAAAAGACGGGATTTAACCGGGGCAGTATCCTCTATCAGTACTCAGGCAATCGTTAGGGCAAATCCTGTACAAGCTGCCGCCGCTCTGCAAGGGCAGGTAACTGGTGTTAATATCAATAAAGTAAAAGGTAGACCGGGAGATGGTTTCACTATTGATATCCGGGGCCTAAGTAGTTTTGGCGATAGTGAGTCAAGTGCTCCCCTTGTTGTAATTGATGGGGTTGTCGGGGGTGATATAAATGCAATGAACCCTAATGATATTGCGGCCATGGATGTATTGAAAGACGCATCATCTACGGCTATTTATGGTTCACGTGGCGCCAATGGGGTAATTATTATCACAACCAAGAAAGGGGTGTCGGGTAAGCCGAAAGTGACCTATAAAAACTATACAGGAATAAAAGTACCTACGAACCTCCCCGATATGATGAACGCGCAACAGTTCTATAACAAGAACTATGTATTGCGTCCTCAGGAAACAGGAAGGAATCCTCGTAATATAACCGACAGTGAATTGGCCAATGTCCAAAATGGAACAACAGTCGATTGGCTCGATTTGATAACGGGTGCCGCATTACAAAGTACCCATGATCTTGCGCTATCCGGTGGATCTGATAAAACCACCTACGACTTTTCAGCAGGTTATTTGAACGAAGAGGGAAATACTTTGGAAACTGGTTTTAAAAGATATACTATAAAAGGAGGAATCCAAAGTATTTTAAACGATAAGTTAAAAGTAGGTATGTCAACTTACTATACCTATAGTAAGCAAAATTTGGCAGGGACCGAGGCGCTGCGATCGGCTTACAGAGCAAGACCTACAGGAACTGTTTATTATGACGATTTATTGCCACAAGATCAGGCTCAGGACAAAGATTGGAATGGGTATGCGGTTTTTATGGGAATTAATGACAATCAGGTTATTAACCCTTTTGTCGAAATAAATCCTGAAAATTTTGTTCTTGAAACCCGTCGTTCATCCCTATTGGCGAATGCCTATGTCGATTTTACTCCCGTTAGGGGATTGTCGTTCAGATCCTCGCTTTCTGCAGCAGTATCTAACCAAAGGGCCGGTGATTATAGGGGCACCTACACCAAGTCCCAAAAAACCACTCGCTTGCCTAAAGCCAATCAGCAAACCACCGATGTGTCTTCCTATACCTTGGACAATACAATAACCTATAAGCTAAATTCGGACTCTCACAATTTGACCGTAACGGGCTTATACAGTATTTTTCATGAAAGAGAACAATATTCTCGGATAGATGTAAAGGATCTACCATTTAGGTCCTTATGGTTTTCCCTGGGAGATGGTGAGGTTACCAATAACGAGTCCTTTTTGTCCGAGCAAGCCTTAATTTCTTACATGGGGCGGGTCAATTATAGTTTTAAGAATAAATATTTGTTGACTGTAACTGGCAGAACTGACGGCGCATCTGTATTGTCCGAAGGCAACAAATGGCAATTTTTTCCTTCAGTAGCCATAGCATGGCAAGTGGGTGAAGAGGATTTTATCAAAAATTCAAACTTGGTCTCAAATTTGAAATTAAGGGCAAGTTATGGCGAAGTGGGTAACGCTACTTCTATTAGTCCATACGACACCCAATCTACAGTGACCCAAACCCAGTACGATTTTGACGGTTCTCCGGCCTATGGGTTTGCAATCAACAACCTGGCCAATAAAAATTTGGTATGGGAGCGAAGCAAGGAACTCAATTTCGGACTTAATATGGGGCTCTTTAATAATAGGATCTCCACTTCGATCGAAGTTTACGATAGAAAAACCGTTGATTTGATCTTGGGTGATAAACTACCCAATTCAACTGGATTTACCGATGTCGTAGCCAATGTGGGTGAGATTCGCAATTCGGGCGTAGAAGTTCTTTTGAACACTGTCAATATTGATAAAGAAGATTTTAGATGGTCTACCTCCGTAAATTTTAGCAAAAATAAAAATGAGGTAACTAAATTGGCCGGGGGCCTTACTCAGGACATTGGAAACAATAGATTTGTTGGCGAGTCGGTTAATGCACTTTATTACTATGAAGTGGCCGGGATATGGCAAACAGACGAAGCAGCAGAGGCAGAAGGATTTGGTTACGAACCTGGTAATGTAAAGT
>Ga0163216_100387_pt1 | contig 78466 bp, 78 predicted proteins | sample SynspAceP_FD_167610 | JGI IMG/M metagenome (GOLD analysis project Ga0163216, IMG submission 167610) | Saline lake microbial communities from Ace Lake in Antarctica - Synechococcus sp. Ace-P (Illumina Assembly) | ecosystem: Environmental > Aquatic > Non-marine Saline and Alkaline > Saline ...
CTGCTCTGCTGCAGTGTGTGGCGGCTTTGTCTGCATGTTCATGCCTGTCTCTCCTGACCTTGCGGTCCATCCATTCGGCGTCGCCTCAAGCGGCGGCTTCGATGATCCCGGCATAGCCATTGGCTTCCAGATCGAGCGCCAGATCCTTGTCGCCGCTCTTGATCACCTGCCCCTTGTAAAGCACATGCACACTGTCGGGCACGATGTACTCGAGCAGGCGCTGATAATGAGTGATGACGATGACCGCGCGGTCCGGCGAGCGCAGTGCGTTGACACCGTCGGAAACGATCTTGAGTGCATCGATATCGAGGCCGGAGTCAGTTTCGTCGAGCACGCACAGCTGCGGTGCCAGCAATTTCATCTGCAGGATTTCGGCGCGCTTCTTCTCGCCACCGGAAAACCCGACATTGAGCGGACGCTTGAGCATGGCAGGATCAATCTGCAGGCTGGCGGCAGCTTCCTTGACCAGCTTGATGAAGTCCGGAGTTTTCAGTTCTTCCTCGCCGCGCGCCTTGCGCTGCTCGTTCATTGCCACCTTGAGGAACTGCATCGTGGCAACGCCAGGGATTTCCACCGGATACTGGAACGCCAGAAAGATGCCCTTGGCGGCCCGCTCGGACGGATCAAGCTCGAGAATGCTCTCGCCATTGTACAATATGTCGCCTTCGGTGACTTCGTAGTCTTTCCGGCCGGCCAGAATGTAGGACAGGGTCGACTTGCCCGAGCCGTTCGGCCCCATGATGGCAGCGACTTCGCCTGCCTTGACCGTCAGGTTGAGGCCGCGAATGATTTCCGTACCGTCTTCTGCGATCCGGGCATGAAGGTTCTTGATTTCTAACATGTCGTAGTTTCCCAACTCGAATTCAATTTTTGTCTCTACCGGCACTTAGTCCGGCCGGGCTGCTGTTTTCACAGGCCCATCAAACTTCTGACCATCGGCAATACAGTGGCTGCCACTATCCCGACGATGCCGCCGACAACGATCCGGACAACCCTGCCGCCGAAACTGGGCGCGAATGCTGACAACACGCCGCAAATAACGGCGTACCAAACGATGGCTGTTGCATCGATGCTCATGGTCAACGTCCCTTACCAGGAGCGGTGCTGGACCACTGGTCCAGCAGCCACCATTGCCTCAGCCCACGGAGCCTTCCAACGAAATCCCGATCAGCTTCTGCGCTTCAACCGCAAACTCCATCGGCAGTTCCTGAATGACATCCTTGACAAAACCGTTGACGATCAGCGCGATCGCCTCTTCCTCGGGAATGCCGCGGGCCAGGCAGTAAAACAGCTGGTCCTCGGAAATCTTCGAAGTGGTGGCTTCATGCTCGAACTGCGCTGTCGAGTTCTTGGCCTCGATATAGGGCACCGTATGCGCACCGCACTCATTGCCGATCAGCAAGCTGTCGCACTGGGTGAAATTGCGCGCATTCGACGCCTTGCGGTGGGCCGAAACCTGGCCGCGATAGGTGTTGGACGAATGCCCGGCGGAAATCCCCTTGGAGATGATCCGGCTCGACGTGTTCTTGCCCAGATGGATCATCTTGGTGCCTGAATCGATCTGCTGGTAGCCGTTCGACACCGCAATCGAATAGAACTCGCCACGCGAGCCGTCACCGCGCAGGATGCACGACGGATATTTCCAGGTGATCGCCGAACCGGTCTCGACCTGGGTCCAGGAGATCTTGGAGTTCTTGCCACGGCAATCGCCACGCTTGGTAACGAAATTGTAGATCCCGCCCTTGCCGTCCTTGTCGCCCGGATACCAGTTCTGCACCGTCGAATATTTGATCTCGGCATCATCCAGCGCGATCAGCTCGACCACGGCAGCGTGCAGCTGATTCTCGTCGCGTTGCGGCGCGGTGCAGCCCTCGAGATAGGACACATAGGCCCCCTCTTCGGCGATGATCAGCGTCCGCTCGAACTGGCCGGTGTTCTTCTCGTTGATACGGAAATAGGTCGACAGTTCCATCGGGCAGCGCACGCCCTTGGGCACGTAGACAAACGAGCCGTCGGTGAACACCGCCGCGTTGAGCGTGGCGTAGTAATTGTCGGTCACCGGAACCACTGTGCCGAGATGCTTCTGCACCAGTTCCGGATGCTCGCGCATCGCTTCCGAGATCGACATGAAGATCACGCCGGCTTCAGAAAGCTCTTTCTTGAAGGTGGTGACGACTGAAACCGAATCGAACACCGCATCGACGGCGATCTTGGATTTCTGCACACCGGCCAGAATTTCCTGCTCACGCAACGGAATGCCGAGTTTCTCGTAAACCCGGAGCAATTCAGGATCGACGTCATCAATCGACTTCGGCCCCTCCGTGCCCTTGGGCGCCGAGTAATAGTGAATGTCCTGGAAATCGATCTTGGGATAGTCGACACGCGCCCAGTCGGGCTCTTCCATGGTCAGCCAGCGCTTGAACGCGTCAAGGCGCCATTCCAGCATCCATTCCGGCTCATTCTTCTTGGCCGAAATCATCCGGATGGTGTCTTCGGTCAGGCCCTTGGGCGCTGTATCGCTTTCGATAACGGTCTCAAAACCGTATTTGTACTGGTCAACGTCAATCTGACGGACCTGATCAATGGTCTCCTGCACGGCAGGCATGGCGCTCTCCAATCTCGCCGGGTCAAGGCCGGCAGCTTGTTAACGTCTTGTGATGTGCCATTCATGGCTCACCACTATGTAGTGCGGGACAGCTGTCCCCGCTATGTCATTCGCGAAAAATCCTGTCTCGCGAACGGAAATTCTTATGACCGCTTTATGCGGCCACCTGCGCACCCATGCGGGCCAGCCGCCGGGTATTAATCGCTTTGAACGCTTCAAGGAACCGCTCAACGTCATTTTCTGTGTGTTCACGGCCAAGAGAGATCCGGATTGCACCGAGATCAGCATCCGCTCCCATGGCTGAAAGCACGTGGCTCAAACCGATCTTGCCTGACGAACAGGCAGCACCAGCCGAAACGGCAACACCTTCCATATCAAAGGCGATTTGCGCTGTTTCAGCTTTCAAACCGGGCAGCGAGAAAAAGCTTGTGTTGGCAAGACGTTCGACCGCCAGGCCATGCAAGATCACATCAGGCGCCTGATCGCGCAACCCGGCTTCCAGCTGGTCACGCAAAGCGGCAACACGGTCAATATCGCTCAAGGCTTCACACGCCGCATCAGCCGCCGCGCCAAAGCCTGCGATACAGACCAAATTCTCTGTTCCGCCGCGATGGCCCTTTTCCTGGCCGCCACCGCGCAACAACGGCGCCGGCATCAGCGTTTCACCAGCACTGACCAGCGCACCAATCCCCTTCGGCCCGCCGATCTTGTGACCCGACAGGATCAGAAAGTCCGCGCCGAGCGCCTCAAGTGACAGCGGCATACGGCCTGCGCCCTGCACCGCATCGACCACCACAAGCCCGTGATGGGCTTTGACAATGTCAGCGGCTTGCCGAACCGGCTGGATCACGCCGGTTTCATTGTTGGCCAGTTGCAGCCCAAGCATCGCCTGTCCGCTTGTCTGATCATGTCCGGCGAGCGCATCTTCCAAAGCCTTAAGGTCAAGCCGGCCTTCCCCATCAACAGGAAGCACAGTGACTTGCTCTCTAGCAAACCGCCCACCTTCGAGAATGGCAGGATGCTCAACCGCCGAGACAAACAGCTGCGACACCCGTACCGGCGATCTGCCCATTCGGTAATCCGGTGTCAGCACATGATTGGCGGCTTCCGTGGCACCCGAGCAAATAATGACCTGTGCTGCGGCAACATTGCAAAGCCGCGCAACGGACTCACGCGCATTGGTGATCACCACCCGGGCCTTGCGGCCTTCCGCATGAACCGAGGATGGATTACCGGGCAGCTGCATCGCATCGATCATCGCAGTCTGCGCCACCGCTAAAAGCGGCGCAGTCGCGTTATAATCGAAATAGAGACGCCCTTTGGCCATGCGATTTTTGCCTGCGGATATCGCCTGCCGGTGCGGCAGACGCATTTTTCTTGAGTTTTGAGTGCCCGATGCCGTAAGACACACAAACTTTCAGCGATCACGCTGCAGTTTCGAACGATTCTAAACTAGGTTCTAGGGAGCCGCCCCGCCCCAGTCAAGGGCGCGGAAGCGATATCCAACCGCCCGTCAGCATCGCCAAACGAGGCGGCAGGCCGCGCGAACCCAGCCCATGCATGGAGTATCAATGCCTGAAGTCATTTTTAACGGACCCGCCGGACGTCTCGAAGGCCGCTACCAGCCGGGCAAGGAAAAGAATGCCCCGATCGCCATCATATTGCATCCGCACCCTCAGTTCGGCGGCACTATGAACAACCAGATCGTCTACAACCTGTTTTATATGTTCCAGCAGCGCGGCTTCACCACACTGCGGTTCAATTTCCGTTCCATCGGCCGCAGCCAGGGCGATTTCGACCACGGCGCCGGAGAGCTTTCCGATGCCGCCGGTGCGCTTGACTGGGTGCAGAGCCTGCATCCGGATTCAAAAAGCTGCTGGGTCGCCGGTTATTCCTTCGGTGCCTGGATCGGCATGCAGCTATTGATGCGCCGTCCGGAAATCGAGGGCTTCTTCTCGATCGCACCGCAGCCCAACACCTATGACTTTTCGTTCCTGGCACCCTGCCCCTCATCCGGCCTGATCATCCATGGCGATGCCGACAAGGTCGCCCCGGAAAAAGACGTCATTGGCCTGGTTGAAAAGCTCAAGCTGCAGAAGGGCATCCTCATCACCCAGAAGACCATGCCCGGAGCCAACCACTTTTTCACCGGCCAGGTCGATGAACTGATGAGCGAGTGCGAGGACTATCTCGACCGGCGGCTCGCCGGTGAACTGGTCCCCGAAACGGCTGCCAAGCGCCTGCGCTGAACCAGCCAAACACACCCGATTACAAAGGCATGGCGGAGAAATCCGCCGTGCCCTTTTTGTATGTGTGGAACTGGATATGGGAAGATGACCTTGGGTCAGGGCCTGATCGCTTGATGATCTCGGTCGCCAGTCCGGGCATGACCTTTTTATCTGCTTTCACAATGTCATCAGACGCAGTAAGCATCCTGATCTTTGAATTTTTGGAACATGTCATGGCGCAAAATGCCACTATCTATAAAGTCGAACTTTCAGTCTCCGACATGGATCGTCACTATTACAACACCCATAAGCTGACCGTTGCCAAACATCCCTCAGAGACGGACGAACGGCTGATGGTGCGTATTGTCGCTTTTGCGCTAAATGCCCACGAGCATCTGGAAATGACAAAGGGCCTTTCAACGGATGACGAGCCAGACATTTGGCAGAAAAGCCTGAGCGGCGAACTTGATGTGTGGGTGGCCCTCGGGCTTCCCAGCGAAAAAGTGATGCGCCAATCCTGTGGCAAGGCAGGCAAGGTGGTCGTCTATCCTTACGGCGGCAGGACGGCCGAGATGTGGTGGGACAAGATCAAAAACAGCACCTCCCGTTTTGATAATCTTCACGTGATAAATTTTTCCGAGAAAGACACCGGCGAACTGGCAAAACTGGCAAGCCGCGCAATGAATCTCCAGATAAATATTCAGGACGGCGAAGTGATGGTGAGTGCTGGTGAAAGCATCGTTTACGTCACCCCGTTAAAATGGAAGAGTGCCGCATAACTCACGGGTTTCTGGCGCAATAACGGGCTCAAGTTGCTCTGTGGTGCCCATCATGATCAGATGTGGCTCACCAATGTCCGTGCTTAAGAAGCTGCCTTGCAGCGTCGATAGCTTCCGTGAACGGCAGCAATGGGCCGCTGCGACCGGGGCTGAATCCAAAGCCTCAACATCGTCAAACCATCCCCGCCCAACCTCATTACAGCTCAACCACCTTGCCGTCCTGCAATGTCACCCTGCGGTTCATCAGGCTCGCCAAATCATGGTTATGCGTCGCAATGACGGTCGACAGGCCAGACTGCCGCACAAGCGCATCGAGTGCTTCAAACACATAGCCGGCCGTTTCCGGGTCGAGATTACCGGTCGGTTCATCAGCCAGCAAGAGAAGCGGCGCATTGGCAACGGCGCGCGCAATCGCCACCCGCTGTTGTTCACCACCTGAAAGCTCGGCAGGCCGGTGCTCGCCACGATGGCCGATGCGCATGTAATCGAGCAATTGCTCGGCTCGTTCCTTTGCGTCGGCTTTCGACAATCCCGAAATAAGTTGCGGCATCATGATGTTTTCAAGCGCCGTAAATTCCGGCAACAAATGATGGAACTGGTAGACGAAGCCGATCTCGGAGCGCCGGATTGCCGTGCGGCGGTCATCGGACAGACCGCCACAAGCCTCACCATTAACAAGCACATCGCCTTCATCGGGATGTTCGAGCAAACCGGCCAGATGCAAAAGCGTGGATTTTCCGGTGCCAGATGGCGCCACCAGCGCCACAGTCTCCCCGGCCTTCAGTGTGAAGTCCGCATCGTCCAGGATCGAAATCTGGTTCTCGCCCTGAACAAAATGCCGGCTGACGCCGATCATCTGAAGAACAGGATGTTCGCTTTTGCTCATGTGATCACTCATAACGCAACGCCTGAACCGGATCGAGCTTTGAGGCCCGCCAGGACGGGATCAAGGTCGCAATGAAAGACAGCGTCAGCGCCACCACCAACACGACTATGGTTTCGCCCGTATCCATGTCGGCCGGCAACTGGCTGAGGAAATAAAGTTCCGGGTTGAACAGAGTGGTCCCCGATAGCCAGGAGAAAAACTGCCTTATGCTCTCGACATTGAGGCAAACAACCACACCAAGCAAAAACCCGGCGATGGTGCCGGTCACACCGATCGCGGCACCGGTCATGAAGAAAATCCGCATGATCGATCCGGACGTCGCCCCCATGGTGCGCAGGATGGCAATGTCCCTGCCCTTGTCCTTGACCAGCATGATCAGGCCGGAGACGATGTTGAGCGCAGCCACCAGAATGATCAGCGTCAGAATCATGAACATCACATTGCGTTCAACCTGCAGGGCCGAGAAGAATGTCTGGTTGCGTTGCCGCCAGTCGGTGATGAAGACCTGCCGTTCTGCCGCAGCCTCGATCAACGGCCGTATCGTGTCTATCTCGTCCGGCTTGGCGACAAATATCTCGATAGACTGAACCAGGCCCTCGGCATTGAAATAGAGCTGGGCTTCCTCAAGCGGCATGTAGATGATCGAGGAATCATATTCAGACATGCCAACTTCAAAGATTGCCGACACCGGGTAGGCCTTGACCCGCGGAGTCATGCCAAAAGGCGTCACATCGCCCTCAGGTGCCACAAGGGTGATCATGTCGCCGGCGCTCAGCCCCAGAGACTGGGCCATCCGCGAACCGATCGCCACGCCCTCTCCGGCGGTGAACCCGACCAGATCGCCAGACCTGATGTTTTCCGAAACGATCTTCATCGACTGCAGATCTTCCGCCCGGATGCCGCGCACCAGCGCCCCGGTTCCAGCCCCGCCAACTCCGGACGCCAGAGTCTGGCCTTCGACCAGAGGGATCGCATTGAGAACGCCGTCGACCGATTTGAAGCGCGTTGCCAGGGCTGCGTAATCATCAAGCGGACGATCAATCGGCTGCACAACCATATGGCCGTTGATGCCCAGAATCCGGGTGATCAATTCACCGCGGAAGCCATTCATCACCGACATCACGATAATCAGCGTCGCAACGCCCAGCATGATGCCGACAAAGGAAAACCCGGCGATCACCGATATGAAGGCTTCCTTGCGCCGCGAACGCAGGTAACGCCAAGCCACCATCCGCTCGAAAGCCGAGAACGGTTTGGCCGCAGGAGCGGAAACGGTGGTGGCAGCGTCCGGATCGGTCATAGGCTTATCCTTTGGCCCATGTTTGGCCTAACGGGCTTGCGCGAGGCGGTTGATAGCGTCGTCGATCGACAGCGTTTCGCGCTCGCCCGTCGCCCGCACCTTGATTTCCACATTGCCGTCGGCCACGGACCGGGGGCCAGCTATGACCTGCAGCGGCAAGCCGATCAGATCCGCCTTGGCGAACTTCGCGCCGGCGCGCTCGTCGGTGTCATCGTAAAGCACCTCAAGCCCGGCATTCTCCAACGCGATCTCAATCTGCTCGCAGGCTGCATCGCAGGCCGCGTCGCCGGGCTTCATGTTGATCAGACCAACATCGAACGGCGCCACGCCTTCCGGCCAGATGATGCCGTTTTCATCGTGCGACGCTTCTATAATGGCACCGAGCAAGCGCGACGGGCCGATACCGTAGGAGCCCATCGAGACGAAATGCTGCTTGCCGTCGGGGCCCTGAACGAAAGCTTTCATCGGTTCGGAATATTTAGTACCGAAATGAAAGATGTGGCCGACTTCAATGCCACGGGCGGAGACGCGGGTGTCTTCGCTGAGCCCATCCCAGGCCTGGCGCGCCCAGTCTTCCTTCTCCATGATTTCGTCCGTGGCCGCAAACGGCGTCGTCCATTTGTCGACGACGGCAGCGACGGCGGCAGCATCGTCATAATTCATATCCGCAGGCGGCACGTCAAAAGCTTCGAAATCGCGGTGGCAGAAGACCTGCGATTCGCCGGTTTCGGCCAGAACGATGAATTCATGGCTCAGACTGCCGCCAATCGGCCCGGTATCTGCGCGCATGGGGATCGACTTGAGCCCGCAGCGTTCGAATGTGCGCAGGTAGGACACGAACATCCGGTTGTAGGCGGCTTGCGACGCCTCGTAATCAAGATCGAAGGAATAGGCATCCTTCATCAGGAATTCACGGCCGCGCATGACACCGAAACGGGGCCGGCGCTCATCGCGGAATTTCCACTGGATATGGTAGAGGTTGAGCGGCAGGTCCTTGTAGGACTTGACGTAGGACCGGAAAATGTCGGTGACCATCTCTTCGTTGGTCGGCCCGTAAAGCATCTCGCGGTCATTGCGATCCTTGATCCGCAGCATTTCCTGACCGTAATCATCGTAGCGGCCACTTTCCTTCCAGAGGTCGGCGGGCTGCACGGTGGGCATCAGGATTTCGATCGCGCCTGCGCGGTTCTGTTCCTCACGGACGATGTTGCAAACCTTGTCGAGGACACGCTTGCCCAGCGGCAGCCAGGAGTAGATCCCGGCAGATTGCTGCTTGATCATTCCGGCACGCGCCATCAGGCGGTGGGAGACGATTTCCGCATCCTTGGGGTTTTCCTTGAGGATGGGCAGAAAATATTTGGACAGGCGCATGGGATGATCCGGTTTGGCTTCAAGCCTTGAAGGCTGAATCGGGCAAAAAGAGGGTTGGCATGACAAAGGTCAGAACTTATGCGTTCATAACTGCTTCGCCAGCCAAAGAAAACCCGTGCCGACGCCTGTTCCGGGCCCGGCCCAGCACATCTATGTCTTATATCAGAATAGCTGCCACATCACCGTCACAAAACGCGTGACAAGCCGCCTTTGTTGAGCTAAATAAAGCTCACTAAAGAGGCAAACCCCACTGGGAGCTGCCCAATTCGCGGTCAAAGTCTTGGGAGGATAGGATCTCAGGCGCGCTTTGTTCGCAGCCCCCGGGCAACCGGGAAACAGATCACGCGACACCTGAATAACAAGGCTTCATGCCTTGTTTTTTTTTGATCTGATTTCTGTGAGTTGCTGTTTTAGCCAGCAACTCTGCCCGCGACCCCGGTCATCTTCGGAAATGACCGGAATCAATCCGACAGAACAGAGCCGCTCAACTTTGCTTGCGCGCGCCCTTGCCGAGTTCTTTTTCAGCGCGGACGTCCTTGTCCATTTTCTCAAGACTTTCCACCACGCCATCGTCCGGCTTCTGCCTGACGTCAGGCACAGCCTGGCGCTGATTGCGGACATTCGCCTGATCGTCACCTTGCAAGGAATTATCGCCCATCTTGTCCTGTGCAAGATCAGACTCGGTGAGATGTGTTGATTTATTCAGGTTGCGGGACATAAAAAACCTCCATGGATCGGTTGCTGGTGTTTTCCCAACGAGGGGAAGCCAGCAAAGTTCCAAGGAAGTTATATCAGGTCAGCTTCAGACAAACGCGAGACTGTGAACGCAAGCGGCGGCGTGCGACTTCAGGGATCAGTTGCCCGCGGATTTGAAATCCGGAGAAAGCGCGATCAGATCATCAAGCGAATAACCGCCCACCACAGTCACGAGGAAATATGTGCCAAAAACGGCAAGCGATATTAGGGTCGTTCGCCAGAAAATCGGTCCGAAGCGAAAATTGGCCGGCGCGCTGTGCGTCGTTCCCAATGTCACGTCGCCCTCATCGGCCTGACTATGAGCCGAGAACGGCAGTACCGTAAACAGAACCACCCACCAGATGATGAAGTAGATCGCAAAGCCTGTTCCAAAACCCATTGTCGTACTCCCTACAGCGCCGCGCATCCAGCTGGATGCGCAAAGGACGCTGTATCACTTTGAAATTATGCATGTACGTTATCGTCCAAATGAGCCCCATTTGAACGCGACATGCATTAGACCTGCTCGAGTTCGATCAGGGTGCCGTTGAAATCCTTTGGATGCAGGAACAGCACAGGCTTGTTGTGCGCGCCGATTTTCGGCTCACCGTCACCGAGAACCCGTGCGCCTTCGGCCTTGAGCCGATCCCGGGCCGCCAGGATGTCCTCCACCTCGTAACAGACATGGTGCATGCCGCCCGACGGGTTCTTCGCCAGGAACGCAGCAATCGGCGATCCTTCACCCAATGGCTCCAGCAGCTCGATCTTGGTGTTTGGCAGGAGGATGAACACAACAGTTACGCCATGCTCGGGCAGAACCTGCGGCTCGGTCACTTCCGCGCCCAGCATGGTCCGGTACTGGGCGCTTGCCGCGGCAAGATCAGGCACCGCGATTGCCACATGGTTCAGTCGTCCAAGCATGATCGTCCTCTCACACCTTGCTGACGAACACCGTCACCACAGGCTTCTTGCCCCATACCTCGTTTGCCGCGGCACGAACAGAGCGGCGAATTGCCTCGCGCACGCCATCGACATCCTTGCGGCGTCCGCGCGGGATGCTCTCGACCGCACCGAGCACGGAATCATAGAGAATATCCTCCATGTCATCACCATCTGCATCCAGGGCAGGCAGACCGATCGCCGAGACAACCGGATCACGCTGAAACTCAAGACGATGATCAAGCACCACATTGACCGCCACATGGCCGGCAAAAGACAGCTTGCGGCGTTCCGAAATTCCCATTTCATCGTAATCGCCGATCAGATTGCCATCCTTGAAGATGCGGCCATGATGGGCTTCGCCGATAACTTCCGGCGCGCCGGGCGCTAGGCGCAGAATATCACCATTGCGCACGCGTGGCGTGATCGCAATCCCGGATGCCTGCGCAAGCGCTGCCTGTGCTGTCAGATGTGCTGCCTCGCCGTGCACCGGCACCAGGATCTTGGGCTTGACCCACTCATACATCTGCACAAGTTCCGAGCGGCGCGGATGGCCCGAAACATGAACCAGTGCTTCGCTATCGGTGATGATCTTGACGCCCTGCTCGATCAGCCCGTTCTTGATATCGATGATGCCTTTTTCATTGCCTGGAATGGCGCGCGATGAAAACACCACTGTATCGCCGGACGTCAGGGCAACATTGCGCATCTCGTCACGCGACAGCTTGGCAAGTGCCGCACGCGGTTCACCCTGGCTGCCGGTCAGGATCACAACCACCTTGTCTCTCGGGATATAGCCATATTCATCTTCGGCCAGAAACTCTGGGATACCGTCCATCATGCCAAGTTCGGTGGCAACATTGACAACCCGCTTGATTGAACTGCCAAGCAGAAGCACCTCGCGGCCCGCGTCGCGTGCAGCTTCCGCAATCGAGCGGATACGGCCGACATTGGAGGAGAACGTGGTGATCGCCACCCGGCCTTCGGCCTGCTCGATAACCTCGCGCAAGCCTGCGCTGACTTCCTTCTCGGACGGCGAAATTCCTTCACGCATGGCGTTGGTGGAATCGCACATCATCGCCAGGATCCCCTCCTCACCCAACTGCCGGAAGCGGTGCTCGTCAGTCAGCGGTCCAAGCGACGGCGTGATATCGATCTTCCAGTCGCCAGTGTGAATGAGATTGCCCAACGGTGTCCGGATCAGCAGCGAAAATGGCTCAGGGATCGAATGATTGACCGCAATCGGCTCAATCTCGAACGGTCCCACGGTAAAGCGGTCACCAGCCTTGAAAAGGCTTATCGGCACTTCCGCACGGGTTCGCTCATAGGCTCGCTTGGCTTCAAGCATCCCGGCAGTGAAGGCAGACGCATGGACCGGAACATTCAGCCGCGGCCAAAGCTGTGCCAGGGCGCCGTAGTGATCCTCATGCGCATGCGTGATGATGATGGCCTTGAGTTGTTTGCCCAGGCTCTTGACGAAAGCGATATCCGGCAGGATCAGGTCAACGCCTGGAAGTTCCGGTCCAGGAAACGTCACACCGCAATCGACCATGATCCATTCGCGTTGCTTGGGTGAACCATAGCCATAAAGCGCGAGGTTCATGCCGATTTCGCCTACGCCACCTAGTGGTACGAATACGAGATCCTGGTCTTTTGTCATCAATTATCCTGTCTGATCATTTTTACTGCTGCGCCAGACGCCAGAATTGACGCCCAAAAGTCGCTGCAGAACCTAAAGGTGATGCATGATTTTCATCTGGAGCCGGAACAGCATCAAGGTGAAAAACATGCGCTCTCAAGAGAAAAACACGTCGCCTGAAGCGATCATCTGTTTACTCCCGTCCGGCATTGCAAGCATCAGCCTGCCTTCGTTGTCTATTCCGTCAAACAGACCATGAATTTGGCGGTCTGGCAAATTCACGGTTACCGGTTGCCCGATGCCCTGAGCACGTTCAATCCAGGCATCGCGTATACTTGAAAGACCACGTCCCTGATCCCAGTCATTCAACACGTTGTCCATGGAAACCACCAGCCGTGCAAACAACTCCTGCGGTGTCGCCGCACTGCCTTGTTCGGCCAGGCAGGTCGCAGGATAAAGCCCTGTCTCCGGACGATGCGCGACATTAATGCCACAGCCGATAACAACCGCCCTGCGGCCATCCGCAAGTTGTTCGGCCTCGATCAGGATCCCGGCGGTCTTGCGGCCATTGATCAGCACGTCATTGGGCCATTTGATTTTCAGCTCTGAACGCGCGTCACCTGGCAGCACCGATGCGACAGCATCGTAGACAGCGATTGTGACCATCAAGGGCAGGCTCGCGAGCGCTTCCCATGGGGCTGGATCAATCAGCAACAGCGAAGAGTAGAGATTGCCTGGCTCGGAAACCCAGTTTCTGCCCCGGCGTGCCCGGCCGCCGGTCTGGCGCACCGCTGTGATCCACAGCTGACCGGCGTCACCTGCGCGCGCCCGCTCCATGCACTCCAGATTGGTGGACGCAACATCCCCCAATTCGATGTGCCGGAAATCCGGCCCCTTCATTCAGCCCGCCGCGGCATCTTAGAAGAATGTCTTCGCGGCAACGTCGGCAGCAAGGCCCAGAGGATTGGCGACAACCACATAAAACAGAACGAACAGGCCGGAAATGCCGAACACCAGCTTGAGTTCGCCCGCCACCGGCACGAAAGAGCCATTGGGCTGATCAAACCACATGATCTTGACGATCCGCAGGTAGTAATAGGCACCCACCACTGAGGCCAGAACGCCGATAATGGCGAGGCCATACAGCTTGGCCTCGATCGCCGCGACAAAAACGAAATACTTACCGAAGAAACCTGCCAGCGGCGGAATACCCGCAAGCGAGAACATCAGTATGGTCAGCATCAGCGCCATGAATGGATTGGTCGAGGACAACCCGGCAAGATCATCGATCTGCTCGACATTGCCATCTTCCTTGCGCCGCATGGCAAGGATGCAGGCGAATGTGCCCAGTGTCATCACCATGTAGATCAGCATATAGAGGATGACACCACGGACACCGGCCTGGCTGCCCGCAGCAAGACCGACCAGCGCAAAGCCCATATGACCGATGGAGGAATAAGCCATCAGCCGCTTGATGTTCTTCTGGCCAATCGCGGCAAAGGCACCCAGCACCATGGAGCCAATAGAGATGAACACAACGATCTGCTGCCAGTCGACGCTCACAGGCTCGAACGCGACGATAACGATGCGGACAAGCAGCGCCATCGCAGCAACCTTCGGTGCGGCGGCAAAAAACGCAGTCACCGGAGTTGGGGCACCCTCATAGACGTCCGGCGTCCACATGTGGAACGGTACGGCGGAGATCTTGAAGGCAACGCCGGCCAGCAGGAACACCAGTCCGAAGATCAGACCCAGCGAGCGTTCGCCACCCGAAATTGCCGCAGCAATCTCATCAAACCCGGTGTGCCCCGTGTATCCGTAAACCAGCGAAGCGCCATAAAGCAGCATGCCGGAAGACAAGGCTCCGAGTACGAAATACTTCAGACCCGCTTCGGTCGAACGCTGGCTGTCACGGTTGATTGCCGCCACCACGTAGAGTGCCAACGACTGCAACTCGAGCCCCATATAAAGCGCGATCAAATCATTGGCCGAGATCATCAGCAGCATGCCGAGCGTCGCCAGCACGAACAGCACCGGAAGCTCGAACTTGTCGATCCGCTCGGCCTTCGCATGCCCGACAGTCATCACCATTGCGGTGATCGATCCGATCAACGCCAGAACCTTCATGAAACGGGCGAAGGGATCAGACAGGAAGGCGCCGTTGAAGGCTTCACCGTTGCCGGTCAACAGCACCAGCACCAATCCGGCCATGATCAGCAGCGCCACCGCCAATCCATTGACCAGCGTTACCGATTTCTCGCCGGAGAACACGCCGATCATCAGGAGCACCATGGCACCGACGGCCAGCATGAGCTCGGGCACGGAAAGCTGTAGGCTGGATGTGAGAATTTCTGGCGTCATGGTCCCGCAGTCTCCGTAGCTCAGTTAACCGACAGCGCGAGATCGCGCGCTGCCTGCAGCGAAGCCGTGTAGTTGTTGATCAGCGCGTCAACCGAAGCTGCCGTCACATCAAAGATCGGCGCCGGATAGACACCAAAGAGAATTGTCAGCGCGACAAGCGGATACAGGATCGCCTTCTCGCGGCCCGACAGGTCGAGCATTGCCTTCAGGCTTTCCTTTTCCAGCGCACCAAATATGACGCGGCGGTAGAGCCACAGGGCATAGCATGCCGACAGGATCACGCCGGTGGCGGCAAACAGTGCCACCCAGCTATTGACCTGGAACACGCCGATCAGTGTCAGAAATTCACCGACAAAGCCCGATGTGCCAGGCAAGCCGACATTGGCCATGGTGAAGAGCATGAACACCACCGCAAATTTTGGCATGTTCTTGACCAGCCCGCCATAGGCCGCGATTTCGCGGGTGTGCATCCGGTCATAGACGACGCCCACACACAGGAACAATGCACTTGAGACAAGTCCATGGCTCAGCATCTGGAAGATCGCCCCCTGCACGCCCTGCGCGTTAGCAGCGAAAATACCCATCGTCACAAAGCCCATATGCGCCACCGACGAGTAGGCAATCAGCTTTTTCATGTCTTCCTGCACCAGCGCCACCAGCGAGGTGTAGATGATTGCGACAACCGACAGCGTGAAGATAAACGGTGCGAAATCAGCCGATGCCAGCGGGAACATCGGCAATGAGAACCGTAGGAAACCATAGCCGCCGAGCTTCAACAATACACCCGCCAGGATCACCGAACCAGCCGTTGGCGCTTCAACGTGAGCATCCGGCAACCAGGTGTGAACCGGCCACATCGGCATCTTCACCGCGAATGAGGCAAAGAACGCCAGCCATAGCCAGGTCTGCATCTCCGGAGGAAAATCATGCGCAAGCAACGCCCGGATATCGGTCGTACCGGCATCCCAGTACATCGCCATGATTGCCAGCAGCATCAGCACCGAACCGGCGAGTGTATAGAGGAAGAACTTGAAGCTCGCATAAACCCGTCGCTTGCCGCCCCACACACCGATGATGATGAACATCGGAATGAGGCCAGCTTCGAAGAAGACGTAGAACAGCACGATGTCGAGCGCACAGAACACACCGATCATCATCGTTTCCAGCACCAGGAAGGCGATCATGTATTCCCGCACGCGGGTCTCGACCGAATTCCAGCTGGCCAGAATGCACAGCGGCATCAGGAAGGTGGTCAGAATGACGAACAACATCGAAATGCCGTCCACCCCCATCGCGTAAGAGAACATCGCACCCGGAAGGTCGATCGTTTCCACCATCTGGAAACCGGGATCGCTCACAACGAAACTCGCCCAGATCAACAGCGACATCACAAAGGTCGCGGTCGTTCCCAGAAGGGCGACCTGACGGATGTTACGCCGTCCAATCTCGGTGTCATCCTTGATAGGCAGAAGGAACAACACGCAGATCAGCGGTATGAAGGTGACAACTGACAGAAGAGGCCAATCGGTCATCAGAATGCACTCCCGAGCATCATCCATGTGACAAGCGCTGCAATTCCGATCAGCATCACGAAGGCGTAGTGGTAAAGATATCCGGTCTGCAGCCGGACAACCCGGCCGGTGATGTCCTGCACCCGTGCGGCGATGCCGTTCGGGCCGTAGCCGTCAATGACGCGACCATCCCCCTGCTTCCACAGGAAGGTGCCGAGCCACTTTGCAGGGCGGACAAAGATGAAGTCGTACAACTCGTCAAAATACCATTTGTTGAGCAGGAACCGGTAGAGCATCTGGTGATCCTCGGCCAGCCGCTTGGGCGTTTCGGGCGAGCGTATGTAGAAGAACCAGGCAGTCACCAGTCCCAGCAGCATGGCCACGAACGGGCTCAGCTTGACCCACAACGGGACGTGATGGAATTCCTCGAGGATTTCGTTCTCGGCACCGGTGAACAGTGCACCCTTCCAGAATTCGGCATACTCATGCCCGAAGAAATATTCCTTGAACAATACACCGGCAAACAGAGCGCCAGCCGCCAGAATGAACAGCGGCACCAGCATCACCATCGGAGATTCATGCGCATGATGCATCACATCTGCCGATGCACGCGGTTTGCCATGGAATGTCATGAAGATCAGCCGCCACGAATAGAAGCTCGTAAACAGCGCCGCGATCACCAACAGCCCAAAAGCGATACCGGCTGCTGAATTATGCGCCACATAGGCAGACTCGATAATGATGTCCTTGGAGAAGAAACCGGCCGTGCCGATCAGTGTGCCGGGAATACCGACGCCGGTCAGCGCGATCGTGCCGATGATCATCATCCAGTAGGTCATCGGGATCTTCTTGCGCAGACCACCCATGCGCCGCATGTCCTGCTCGTCGGATACGGCATGGATCACCGAACCGGCGCCAAGGAACAAAAGCGCCTTGAAGAACGCATGCGTGAACAGATGGAAGATAGCCCCGCCATAAGCTCCGATACCGAGCGCCACGAACATGTAGCCCAGCTGCGAACAGGTCGAATAGGCAATCACCCGCTTGATGTCGTTCTGGACCAGACCGACGGTGGCAGCAAAGAACGCGGTAATTGCACCAATCCAGGTCACGAATGTCAGCGCATCCGGCGACAATTCAAAGATCGGCGACATCCGCGCCACCAGGAACACACCGGCCGTCACCATGGTTGCAGCATGGATCAAAGCCGAAACCGGAGTCGGGCCTTCCATCGCATCAGGCAGCCAGGTGTGCAGCAGGAATTGCGCCGACTTGCCCATCGCGCCCATGAACAACAGCAGGCAGATCCCGGTCAGAGCATGAGCCTTGTCGAGATGCATACCAAACAGGGTGATAACCGTATCGCCACTCTCAGCACCTTCAGCCGGCAGATAATTTGCGGCACTTGCGAAAATCGTCTCGAACGAGGCCGAGCCGAACAGCACGAACAGGCCGAAAATTCCGAGCAGGAAGCCAAAGTCACCGACCCGGTTGACGATGAAAGCCTTCATCGCAGCAGCGTTGGCCGAAGGTTTTTTGTACCAGAAACCGATCAGAAGGTAGGACGCTACGCCGACGCCTTCCCAACCGAAAAACATCTGCAGCAGGTTGTCGGACGTCACCAGCATCAGCATGGCGAAGGTGAAGAACGACAGATAGGCAAAGAACCGCGGCCGGTGCGGGTCGTTATGCATATAACCGATGGAATACACATGAACCAGGCAGGACACCGTGTTGACCACCACCAGCATCACAGCTGTCAGCGTATCGATGCGCAGCGCCCAATCAACACTGAACGAACCTGAATCCATCCAGCGCATGATCGGAATGCGAACCGTCTCGCCGTGCCCCATGGCAACGGAGAAAAAGGCCACCCACGACAGCAGAGCCGCAACAATCAGGAACAGCGTCGTGACATATTCCGACGCCTTGGCGCCGATGGCACGGCCGCCGAAGCCCGCAATGATGGCGCCGATGAGAGGAAGAAAGACGATAGCTTGATACATGGTTCTCTCAGCCCTTCATCATGTTGACGTCTTCCACGGCAATGGAGCCGCGGTTTCGGTAGAAGACGACGAGAATGGCAAGCCCGATCGCCGCTTCCGCTGCGGCAACGGTCAGGATCAGAAGCGCGAAAACCTGGCCAACGATGTCATTGAGATGCATCGAGAACGCCACCATGTTCAAATTGACGGCAAGCAGGATAAGCTCGATCGACATCAGAATGACGATCACGTTCTTGCGGTTCAGGAAAATCCCGAAAATGCCCAGCGTGAAAAGGATCGCGCTGACAGTCAGGTAATGGGAGAGTCCGATTTCCATGCGATTGTTCCTTCACGTCGCCGCGATTAAATGCCCTGTCCGGGCTTGACCTTGACCACTTCGATTGCGGTTTCGGGCGTCCGGGCGACCTGCTGGTTGATGTCTTGCCGCTTGATATGTTCACGATGCCTTAGCGTCAGCACAATGGCGCCGATCATGGCCACCAGAAGCACCAGTCCGGCGATCTGGAAGTAGAAAATAAAGTCCGTGTAGAGCACGTCACCTAGCGCCTGGGTATTGGTGCGCTCTGATAGTGCCGGGATCGGACTGGCACCGCTGCCCGCCGCTGCCGGATGAAACGCATTGCCGGCCAGCACGATGATCAACTCGGCCGCCAGGATGATGCCGACCAGCGCACCCATTGGCGCATATTCGAGCGCACCGGATTTCATCTCGGCGAAATCCACGTCCAGCATCATCACCACGAAAAGGAACAACACCGCCACAGCGCCGACATAAACCACCAGCAGGATCATCGCCAGGAATTCAGCACCCGTCAGCAGGAACAAACCAGCTGCGTTAAAGAAGGTGAGGATCAGGAACAAAACGGAATGCACCGGATTGCGTGCCGCGATCACCATGAAAGCGGATGCCACTGCCACAAAGGCAAACAAATAGAAAAACAGAGCCTGCAGACCCATGATCGGCGCCTTTTCGTCTTCCCCCGGGTATCAGGAACCCCTTGGTTCCTGCCCCGATTAAGGCAGGTGTTGGCTTAAGCCGTCCCCTGCCCCCGCGTATGGTTTCAAAACGGCGCGCCCGGATGGTGCGCCGTTCCGGTGTGTTATCTGTAGGGCGAATCCACTGCAATATTGCGAGCGATTTCCCGTTCCCAGCGGTCGCCATTGGCGAGCAGCCGGTCCTTGTCGTAGTAGAGTTCTTCGCGCGTTTCCGTTGCGAATTCAAAATTTGGACCTTCGACAATCGCGTCCACAGGACAGGCTTCCTGACAGAAGCCGCAATAGATGCACTTCACCATATCGATGTCGTAGCGAACGGTCCGGCGTGTGCCGTCATTGTGCCGTGGTCCGGCTTCGATGGTGATTGCCTGCGCCGGGCAGATTGCCTCGCACAGCTTGCAGGCGATGCAACGTTCTTCACCGTTGGGATAGCGTCGCAAAGCGTGTTCACCGCGGAAACGCGGACTGACGGGCCCTTTTTCGTTCGGATAGTTCAGCGTCGCCTTCGGCGCGAAGAAATAGCGCATCGACAGGAAGAACGCGCCGACGAATTCCTTCAGGAACAGCGATTTTGCGGCTTGAGCTAACATGGTCAGACTCCACTCTTGCTTGGCTGCATCAGCCGGATGGTGGAACAGGTGATTGTGATCACGGTGCCGTCCCCGTCAGCTTGAGAACGAAGGCTACGATCACCAGCATGCCGAGCGAGATCGGCAGGAAGACTTTCCAGCCAAGCCGCATCAACTGGTCATAACGGTAGCGCGGCACAAATGCCTTCACCATCGAGATCATGAAGAACACCATGCAGGTCTTGAGCACGAACCAGATGATTCCGGGCACCCAATTGAGGAACCAGACATCCAGCGGCGGCAACCAGCCTCCCAGGAACAGGATCGTGGTCAGTGCGCACATCAACACGATAGCTGCATACTCACCGAGCATGAACATCATGTAAGGCGTCGAGCCGTATTCGACCATGAAGCCGGCCACAAGTTCGGACTCTGCTTCTGGCAGATCGAAAGGCGGACGGTTGGTTTCGGCCAGTGCCGAGATGAAGAAGATGACGAACAGCGGGAACAGCGCGAACCAGTGCCAATCGAACAATGAATTGGGCAGTCCGATCCGCGTGCCGATGCCGTCGGCCTGTGCCATCACGATGTCGGTCAGGTTGAGCGAGCCAACGCAGAGCAGAACAGAGACGATCACGAAACCGATCGAGACTTCGTAGGACACCATCTGCGCAGCAGAGCGAAGCGCGCCGAGGAACGGGTACTTCGAGTTTGAAGCCCAGCCGCCCATGATGATGCCGTAGACCTCAAGCGAGGAGATCGCGAACACGAACAGGATGCCGACATTGATATCGGCGATCACCCAGCCGGCATCAAACGGAATGACGGCCCAGGTTGCCAGAGCCAGGGTCACCGCCACCAGCGGCGCCAGCAGGAACACGCCCTTGTTGGCGCCCGAAGGAACAACGGGTTCCTTGAAGACAAACTTCAGAAGGTCGGCGAATGACTGGAACAGGCCCCAGGGTCCAACCACGTTCGGGCCGCGGCGAAGCTGCACGGCAGCCCAGATCTTGCGGTCGGCGTAAAGAATGTAGGCGATGAACAGCAACAGTCCCACCAGCACCAGCAGCGACTGCGCCAGCATGATGGCCCCGGGCCAGACATAAGTTGAGATGAAACCGTCCATGATGTGTCCCGCCCCTATTCCGCCGCCACTGCCTTGGCGGTCTTCGCCAAGGCCGAGCATTCAGCCATCACCGCAGAAGCGCGTGCGATCGGATTGGTCAAATAGAAGTCTTTGACCGCTGACGCAAACGCCGATTTGTTCATCCGGCCCGGTTTCTTCGCAATTGCGGCAATTGCGCTGCTGTCACCGGTGGAAATCATGTCCATTTCAGCAAAATGCGGATATTCGGCGTAGAGCGCTGCCCGCAAAGCAACCAGCGAATCATAGGGAAGCTTCTTGCCCAGCACATCGGAAAGCGCCCGCAGGATGGCCCAGTCTTCACGCGCCTCTCCCGGCGCGAATGCTGCGCGGCTCCCCAGCTGAACCCGGCCTTCGGTGTTCACATAAGTGCCCGATTTCTCCGTGTAGGTCGCCCCAGGCAGGATCACATCAGCATGATGCGCACCATTGTCGCCATGAGTGCCGATATAGACTGTGAACCCAGCCGACTTCTTGGTGAAATCCAGCTCGTCGGCGCCAAGCAGGAACAGCACGTCGGTGCCGCTCAGCATCGCGCCCGCATCAAGCCCGCCCTCGCCCGGCACCAGACCGAGATCAAGGCCACCGACGCGCGCTGCTGCCGTGTGAAGCACCGCAAAGCCGTTCCAGTCGCCCTTCACCGCGCCGACAGCATCAGCGAGCTTGGCTGCACTGGCCAGAACGCCTGCGCCATCGCCACGTGCCAGTGCGCCCTGGCCGATGATGATCATCGGCTTCTTGGCGCGCTTCAGCTTGGCAGCAAATTTGTTGGTACCATCGACCAGATCCTTGAGTGTTTCCGGACCGGCGCCGAGATACTCATGTCCGAACCGCAAATCGGCCTGTTCGCCGATCAGAGCGATTGGCAATTCACCCATGCGCCAGCGCTTGCGCAACCGTGCGTTCAGGATCGCGGCTTCGCGGCGCGGATTGGACCCGATAATCAGGATCGCATCACAATCCTCGATACCTTCGATGGTCGGGTTGAAGATATAGCTGGCGCGTCCCTGGGACGGGTCAAGCGCTGCTCCATCCTGACGGCAATCGATATTGGTTGATCCGAGCGAACTCATCAGCGCCTTGAGCGCGTACATCTCTTCAACTGTCGCCATGTCGCCGGCAATCGCGCCAATGCGATCCGGCTTGGCGCCCGCCACCGCTGTGGAGATCGCCCCGAATGCTTCGCCCCAGGAGGCTGCTTCCAGCTTGCCGTTCCGGCGCACATAGGGCCGGTCGAGGCGCTGCGTGCGCAATCCATCCCAGATGAAGCGGGTCTTGTCGGAAATCCATTCCTCGTTGATCTGCTCATTGACGCGCGGCATCACCCGCATCACTTCGCGACCGCGGGTATCAACCCGGATCGCCGAGCCGCAAGCATCCATCACGTCAATGGATTCGGTCTTGTTCAATTCCCACGGACGGGCCTGGAACGCATAAGGCCGTGAGGTCAGCGCACCGACCGGGCAAAGATCAATGACGTTGCCCTGCAGCTCAGAGCTCATCGCATGTTCGAGATAAGTGGTGATCTCGGCATCCTCGCCACGCCCGATCAGGCCAAGCTCGGAAATGCCCGCCACTTCGGTGGTGAAGCGAACGCAGCGCGTGCAGTGAATGCAGCGGTTCATGATCGTCTTGACCAGCGGTCCGATATATTTGTCTTCAACGGCACGCTTGTTTTCGGCGTAACGCGAATTGTCCATGCCGAACGCCATGGCCTGGTCCTGCAGGTCGCATTCGCCGGCCTGGTCGCAGATCGGGCAATCGAGCGGATGGTTGATGAGCAAAAACTCCATCACCCCTTCGCGTGCCTTCTTGACCATCGGCGTGTTGGTGAACACCTCAGGTGTCTCGCCGTTCGGGCCGGGACGCAGATCGCGCACACCCATGGCGCACGAAGCTGCGGGCTTGGGCGGTCCACCCTTTACCTCGACCAGACACATCCGGCAGTTGCCGGCGATCGACAGCCGTTCGTGAAAACAGAACCGCGGCACTTCCGCACCGGCCTCCTCACACGCCTGCAACAGCGTGTAGTGATCCGGCACTTCGATCTCGTTTCCATCAACCTTGATCTTGGCCATGCAAGCAGTCCTACCTTTGCGAACGGTCTGAGAGACCGCGTACCGTCCCTCAACGGGACCTGATTATCGTCTGGCCGGGCGGCGGTGAGACCGCCCGGTGAAATAGTCCTATTCGGCGGTTGCCCCGCCCTTTGCCAGCGCACCGGCCTGCGAAATCCAACCGTCCCGCTCGACCCTGCCACCAAACTGCAGATAGTCATCGACCCAAGCCGCCTCTTCCGGCTTCCAGCCGGCGATCTGCGCAAGCGTCCAGACGCCAAGCCCGTTGAGCACTTGCTCAAGCTTCGGGCCGACACCGGAGATCAGCTTGAGATCATCCGGCGTTTCCGGCTTGTCGATCTCGGCCGGACGGCGGAAATCCTCGGGCTCCAACGCGGCTGCCGGTACGGCTTGTACCGTTTTGGACACCGGAGCCGGCTCGCTGGCCACCGCTGCCGCAACTTCGGCATCCGATTTCAGCTTCTCGACAATGGCGACTGCCGCGTCCTTGACCGGCGCTGCGGCTTTGTCAGCCTTTGCTTTGGCGACCACTGCTTTCGGCTTGGCCGGCTTCGTCGAACTTGGCTTTGTCTTTGCTTTGGCAGGAGCTTCGACAGAGACCGGCTTCGCCGCAGGCTTCAACTCGACAATCTCGGCGGTTGCTTTCCTGGCGACGGTTTGCACGTCGGCTACCGCCTCGGTTCCATCCTCATCCGGCGCCAGATCTTCCGCAAATGTCGGTATCATCCAGCTCAGATCCGGATGGGCGCCCATCAGTGCTGCCTGGCTTTGCATGGCGCCTTGCATAGCACCCATCATCATACCGGCCATTTGTCCGGCGATGCCAAAACCGACCGCCGTTGCGGCAGCCGCCGCACCCAACGGATAGACCATCAGCGGCGAGGCATTTAAGCCTTCCGTCTTGGTCCAGTCAGTCATGGCATTCACCGGTTTCATCATCTCGCTCATGTTCATCTCAGTGGGAAAAGAAAACATCGACATCAGTTTCTCCTTCGTCGTCTGTTGGCTCTCATCCCTTGTGACGTTTCCTTGTCTTGCCGGGCCCGATGATTACGGGCCTCTTATTCCGCCGCTTCCAGCCGCACATTGCGACTTTGAACGGCATTTCGTGTGTATTGATCGATCCGCGCTTCCATCTCGGGACGGAAATGCCGGATCAGGCCCTGGATAGGCCAGGCCGCCGCGTCGCCAAGCGCGCAGATGGTGTGACCTTCGATCTGCTTGGTGACATCAAACAGCATGTCGATTTCGCGCTTCTGCGCGTTGCCTTTGACCATGCGCTCCATCACCCGCATCATCCAGCCGGTGCCCTCGCGGCAAGGCGTGCACTGGCCGCAGCTCTCGTGCTTGTAGAATGCCGACAGCCGCCAGATGGCTTTGACCACATCGGTTGACTTGTCCATGACGATAACCGCGGCCGTACCGAGACCCGACTTGAGATCGCGCAGGCTGTCAAAATCCATCGGCGTGTCGATCATGTCGGCACCCGGCACCATCGGAACCGAGGAACCGCCCGGGATCACCGCGAGCAGATTGTCCCAGCCGCCGCGAATGCCACCGCAATGGGTTTCGATCAGTTCGCGGAACGGCACTGACATTGCTTCTTCAACCGTGCAGGGCGTGTTGACGTGGCCCGACACGCAGAACAGTTTTGTTCCGGTGTTGTTTGGCCGGCCGATACCTGCGAACCAGGCCCCGCCACGACGCAGAATGGTCGGCGCAACAGCAATCGATTCAACATTGTTGACCGTCGTCGGGCAGCCATACAGACCCATATTGGCCGGGAACGGTGGCTTCAGCCGCGGCTGGCCCTTTTTGCCTTCGAGGCTTTCCAGAAGTGCGGTTTCCTCGCCGCAGATATAGGCGCCGGCGCCATGGTGCACATAGACATCCATGTCGTAGCCAAGCTTGGAATTCTTGCCCAGAAGCCCTGCTTCATAGCACTCGTCGATCGCTGCCTGCAGCGCTTCGCGTTCGCGCATGTATTCGCCACGCACATAGATGTAGGTCGCGTATGCGCCCATCGAAAATCCGGCGATCACACAGCCTTCGATCAGCGTATGCGGATCGTGCCGCATGATGTCGCGGTCCTTGCAGGTTCCCGGCTCGGACTCATCGGCATTGATGACGAGATAGTGCGGACGTCCGTCGCTTTCCTTGGGCATGAACGACCATTTCAGCCCGGTCGGAAACCCTGCCCCGCCACGGCCGCGCAGGCCAGAGGCCTTCATCTCGTTGATGATCCAGTCGCGGCCTTTTTCAAGGATACCCTTGGTTCCATCCCAATGGCCTCGCGCCATCGCACCCTTCAGCGACTTGTCGTAAACGCCGTAGATATTGGTGAAAATCCGGTCTTTATCAGCTAACATCATTCACCTCTATCGCGGCTTCTTGCCGAAGACCTTGATGTACTCGGCCTCGCCGCCCTTGGCCAGCGCCTTGGCTTGCTTGAGCCAATCCTCGCGGTCGATGCGGCCCTTGAAATTCAGGTATCCATCTACCCATTCACGTTCGGCCTTCTTCCATCCCGCAACTTGCGCGAAGGTGTAGATCCCCAATGAATGCAGGGTACCTTCGATCATTGGCCCAACACCTGAGATCATCTTCAGATCATCAGGCTGAGCCGGCTTGGCGATGCCTGCGGGACGGTTCTTGTCATCAATGGATGCAACTGCAGCTGCTGGCGCAGGCTTGGAGGCTGCCTTGGCTGGCGCCGCCCGTTTGGGGGCAGCTTCTGCTGCTGCCGCCGGCTTGGTCACAGCCGCCGTTGCTTTTGCAGGAACCGGCATGGCCGCGTTTTTGGCCTGAACCTTGGCATCGGCCTTCACATTGGCTTTCGCCGCGGCAGGTGATGTGGTTTCGGTTTTCGTTGCCGGCGATTCCGGACGCGCAGCCTTGGTCGCGGCAGGCGATTTAGCCTTAGCAGTGGATGGTTTCGCAGCGACCTTGCTGCCCGGCTTGATCTCTTCGGTCAGGCTTGTCAGCCCACCTTCAGGCCCCGAGAAAATCCGGTTGATCTGCGGGCCAGGGTTGATTTCTTCAGGCCGCCCGGCTTCGAAGCGGTCAATAATGTAAGCCAGCCGCTCAGGCGAAAGATCCTCGTAGGAATCCTTGAAGATCATCACCATCGGCGCGTTAACGCAGGCCCCCTGGCATTCGACCTCTTCCCACGACAGCGTTCCGCTCTCGTTGAGATGGAATGGCTCCGGGTTAATTTTGCTGCGGCAGATGTCCATCAGCGCTTCCGAACCGCGCAGCATGCACGGCGTAGTGCCGCAGACCTGGATGTGGGCGCGCGTGCCGACCGGCTTGAGCTGAAACTGGGTGTAGAATGTCGCCACTTCCAGCGCACGTATGTAAGGCATGCCGAGCATGTCGGCGATCTTTTCGATCGCCCGCTTGGTCACCCAGCCGTCCTGCTCCTGAGCCAGCATCATCAGCGGAATCACCGCTGATTGCGCCCGCTCCTTGGGATATTTCTTGATCCACACCTTTGCTTGCGCGGCATATTCGCGATTGAAGGCGAATTCCGCGGGCTGGACATTATCTTCGGCAAGTCGACGAACGGACATGGTGAGCTCTTTTGTCTTTCTTCCGGCCTATTTGATTTCGCCGCGAGGCAAATTGATCATGGCGTCAACCGCGCCAGCGGTGGTGATCATGGCAAACACAGTATGCGTCACCGGTCGACCTCCCCGAACACGATGTCGAGCGAGCCGAGCGCAGCTGACACATCGGCCAGCTGGTGGCCACGGCAAACAAAATCCATCGCCTGCAGATGCGCATATCCCGGTGCGCGGATCTTGCAACGGTAGGGCTTGTTGGAGCCATCCGAGACCAGATAGACACCGAATTCGCCCTTTGGCGCCTCGACAGCCGCATACACCGCGCCTTCCGGCACACGGTAACCTTCGGTGTAGAGCTTGAAATGGTGGATCAAGGCTTCCATCGACCGCTTCATCTCACCGCGCTTGGGCGGCACGATCTTGCCGTCGGTAGACGAAACCGGCCCGATCTTTTCCTTGCCCAGAAGCTGCTCGACGCACTGCTTCATGATCTTTACCGATTCACGCATTTCCTGCATGCGGATCAGGTAACGGTCATAGCAATCGCCGTTCTTGCCGATCGGAATATCGAAATCGAGTTCCGAATAACACTCGTAAGGCTGTGAGCGGCGCAGGTCCCAGGCAGCACCCGAGCCACGGACCATCACGCCGGAAAAGCCCCAGGCCCATGCATCGTCAAGCTTGACGATCGCGATATCGACATTGCGCTGCTTGAAGATACGGTTGTCGGTCAGCAGCGTCTCGATATCATCGCAGGTCTTGAGGAACGGATCGCACCACTTGCCGATATCCTCGACCAGTTCATGCGGCAGATCCTGGTGCACACCGCCAGGACGGAAATAAGCAGCATGCAGCCGAGCGCCACATGCCCGCTCATAAAACACCATCAGCTTTTCGCGCTCTTCAAAGCCCCACAGCGGCGGCGTCAGCGCGCCAACATCAAGAGCCTGCGTCGTGATATTGAGCAGATGCGACAGGATACGGCCAATTTCCGAATAGAGAACCCGGATCAGCTGGCCCCGCTTTGGCACAGTCACGCCAGCGAGCTTTTCAACTGCAAGCGCGAAGGCATGCTCCTGATTCATCGGCGCGACATAATCGAGCCGGTCAAAATAGGGAATCGCCTGCGTGTAGGTCTTGGATTCGATCAGCTTCTCGGTGCCACGATGCAGAAGCCCGATATGCGGATCAACGCGCTCGACAATCTCGCCGTCGAGTTCCAGCACCAGCCGCAGCACGCCGTGCGCCGCCGGGTGCTGAGGACCGAAATTGATGTTGAAGTTGCGGACGTTATGTTCGTTCATGATACCCGACCTCAACCCTTGGCTTTTTCGTCGCCCGGCAGCACGTAGTCAGTGCCTTCCCAGGGGGAGAGAAAGTCGAAATTGCGGAATTCCTGCCTGAGCTCAACCGGTTCATAGACGACTCGCTTGACTTCGTCATCGTAGCGAACCTCGACGAAACCTGTCAGCGGGAAATCTTTCCTCAGCGGATGCCCCTCAAAACCGTAGTCTGTAAGGATGCGGCGCAAGTCGGGGTGACCGGTGAACAAGATGCCGTACAGATCATAGGCTTCGCGCTCGAACCAGTCGGCACCCGGAAACACCGGCGTCAGCGAAGGCACAGGCACATCTTCGGAGGTCATGATCTTGACCCTGATTCTGAAGTTCTGCCGCGGCGACAGCAGGTGATAGACCACATCGAAACGGTCTGCCCGGCCCGGCCAGTCAACGCCGCAGATATCGATGAAGCTGATGAACTGGCACTGCGCATCATCGCGAAGAAATGTCATCAGCTCGATCAGATTGCTCGGCAGAGCCGTCAGCGTCAGCTCATCATAGGCAAGCTCAGTGCGGTCGATCAGATCGCCTTTGATTTCCGAAAGGTAATCAGAAAGTTCCTTGAGGACTTGGCTCATCATCCGGTCTCCTAACGCTCAATCGTGCCGGTGCGGCGAATCTTCTTCTGCAGAAGCAGCACACCGTACAACAGCGCCTCGGCCGTCGGCGGGCAGCCCGGAACATAAATGTCCACCGGCACAACCCTGTCGCAGCCGCGCACCACCGAATAGGAATAGTGATAGTAGCCGCCACCATTGGCACACGAGCCCATGGAAATGACGTAACGCGGCTCAGGCATCTGGTCATAGACCTTCCTGAGTGCCGGCGCCATTTTGTTGGTCAGCGTGCCGGCCACGATCATGACATCAGACTGGCGCGGACTGGCCCGCGGCGCGAAGCCGAATCGCTCGGCGTCATAGCGCGGCATCGACATCTGCATCATTTCGACCGCACAGCAGGCGAGACCGAATGTCATCCACATCAGCGATCCGGTGCGCGACCAGTTGATCAGCTCATCGGTTGAGGTGACCAGAAAACCCTTGTCGGCCAGCTCATTGTTGATTTCGCCGAAAAACGCGTCGTCGCTGCCAACCGGCTTGCCGGTATTGGGATCAATGATTCCCTTGGGCGCAGGCGCCACCAATGGTGCGTTGCTCACTCCCATTCGAGGGCTCCCTTTTTCCATTCGTACACAAAGCCGATCGTCAGCACGCCGAGAAACGCCATCATCGACCAGAAACCCATCCAGCCGATATCACCGAACGACACCGCCCAAGGAAACAGGAATGCAACCTCAAGGTCAAAGATGATGAACAGGATCGAAACCAGATAGAACCGCACATCGAATTTCATGCGCGCGTCATCGAATGCGTTGAAGCCGCACTCATAGGCCGACAGTTTTTCCGGATCAGGATTTTTGTAGGCGATCGCGAATGGCGCGATCAGCAAAGCCAGACCGATAACCAAAGCCAGACCGATGAAAATAGCAATCGGCACATATGCGCCCAGAAGTTCCGTCATGACGTCCGTTCCTGTATCCGTCACAGTAGAAGCCCCTGCCTTACCCGAAGGTTTGGTGCCGACCTTCACCTGTGCGGCTGATCATGTTGCAACGCGGCGTGGTTAGCGCAGCCCGCCAACCTGCGCAAGAGCACACCGAGCATTTGATCAGATACTGTGAGCTTTCGCCACCCAATGTTTCGCCGCACCGCTAATACACAGTATTTTTTTGGATTTCCCCGGATCATTGGAACATTCCGCCTTCCGCGAGAGAATCACCCGGTAAAGGACTCGGGTTTCTGCAAAACACTGTCACAAGCATATCGATACTGGCCTCTGCAGTGTCATGACTCGCAGGGCTTTCAGGCCGCACCTCACCTAATTGAATAAGAATCATTGCATGCGTTCCGGCATCAGCGGCATGATTCGGATACGCCTCAATCAGCCTGGCGGCACCTTGCACGAACGGGGCATTCGGGGCCAGCGCCTGCCCGCCGCGTATTCTGTTTTCGATTCGATGAACTCGCGCCGGATCTGCGGCACACATATCCAGCCTACTCGCGCATGCAGTATCACCAGCAATAGCTCATCAGAATAGCAGGCTCTCGGCTCATCAGGTTTGAACGCCCTTGCCCAACCTGGCATTCACCTTCGCGTGAAACCTGGGGGCTTGCACTTGCATTCAGCAGGACGCGGCCTTTTGCCGACCTTCGCGCAGCTAGCCTTGCGCTACCGCTCGTGGAAATTCGCATCCGATTTTCAGTAAAGACCGCTCATTGGAAAACGCTATCCCAAAGCCAGAAACGAAAAAAGCCCGGCAAAACCGGGCCTTTTCGAAAATGTGTCCATTTCCCTGTGAAGGGAAATGGCGCGAGTGACGGGACTCGAACCCGCGACCTCCGGCGTGACAGGCCGGCACTCTAACCAACTGAGCTACACCCGCGCATTTTCCTGACGAAACAGTGGGTGACCGCCGTTCCGTGAGCGGTGAATTACGGCGTTCGCACTGAGGTGTCAAGCGTCGATTGCTCAGGAAATTCGACAAAGTTCAAACTTGTTGAAAAAGACACCCCTATAGAGCCAACGCTGAAAATGGCGCAGCAGCGCTGGTTCAACATTTGATGCAAATCACGGCTGTTTTTTTCTTGCGAAACTGTCGCGAACCCCCTAAAGCATGCGCCACCGAACTGGGGGCGATTAGCTCAGTTGGTAGAGCGCCTCGTTTACACCGAGGATGTCGGCGGTTCGAGTCCGTCATCGCCCACCATTTTCTCCTTTTGCATTTAGACGCTTTGTAATGCCCGCGTGATTGATGCGGGCCGAGCTCCCTGCCCCGGCTAACACCTGGTGGTCAGGCTCACGGAAACTCCGGGTAATAATTGCCGTCGTTTTCATCACCATTCCCCATATCAGTTCACTTGTCTCTCGCCGTGCCGCGCTTGCGCCGGCCCGGATGAAGCCGCACGCTCAACTTGCAGGTCACGATGTTTCTCAGCGGCAGCCGAAACCAATAAATCAGACTTTGCTCAAATCCCATTTTGTTTCATTTGTTTTCGTTTGACATTCGATTAAGGTTCCTTTTATCTTCATCGAAATCGGGAATGCAGGTGTATACTCACCTGCGGCGAGCATTGACGGCAGGCGGCTTAAAGCGGTCGGCCGGCAATCTGGAGGTGAGGCTTGGGAGGGCTTCTTCTACATGCTGGAACTGGACAACGTCTCCAAGGTTTCCAACGGGGAAGCACACATCAGTGACGTTTCTCTGCGGCTGGAAAGCGGCACGCTGAACGTGCTTCTGGGACCGACCTTGTCGGGCAAGACCAGCCTGATGCGGATCATGGCCGGCCTCGACCGCCCCACACGCGGACGCGTCTTGAGCGACGGACGTGATGTAACCGGCCAGGCGGTGCAAAAGCGCAATGTCGCCATGGTCTACCAGCAATTCATCAACTACCCGGCCATGACGGTCTATGAAAACATCGCCTCGCCGCTTCGGATAGCCGGCGCCGACAAGGCGACGATAGAGCGCGAAGTGAACCGCGCCTCCGACCTGTTGCGGCTCGGACCCTATCTTCAGCGCATGCCGCTCAACCTGTCTGGCGGACAGCAGCAGCGCACGGCGCTGGCGCGCGCCATCGTCAAGAAGGCCGGCCTGGTGCTGCTTGATGAGCCACTGGCCAATCTCGATTACAAATTGCGCGAGGAATTGCGCGCCGAATTGCCGAAGATCTTCTCGGAATCTGGTGCTATCTTCGTTTATGCCACGACTGAGCCATCAGAAGCTCTGCTGCTCGGCGGCGACACAGCAACTCTCAGCCAGGGTCGCATCACCCAGTTTGGTCCCACGGTCGATGTGTTCCGCGATCCGGTCAATCTGGTCACCGCACAGACATTTTCCGACCCGCCAATGAACCTGCTGCCGATGGATAAGAAGCAGGGCAAATTTGTCAAAGCGGGTGTGCAAGACATCACGGTTCCCGCAGCTCTCGCCCATCTCGCCGAGGGCCCGTGCACTTTGGGTTTCCGGCCGCACAATCTGTCGCTCGCTGCCGGACCGGGCACAACGCCGCTTTCGGCCAAGGTGATGGTCACCGAAATCACCGGCTCGGAAAGCTATGTCCATCTTATTCATGAAGACCAGCGTTGGGTGATGCTGACCAAAGGCATTCACGACATTGACGCCGGCAAGATGCTGGAAGTGCATCTCGATACGGCTCACCTGCTGGTGTTCGACCGCGACGGACGCACGGTTCGCGCCCAAACAGTGGGGGCATGAGGAAAAACCATGGCCCGCATTGATCTCGACCATATCCGCCACGCCTACATGGCAAACCCGTCCCGCGACGAGGATTACGCGCTGCGCGAAGTGCATCACTCCTGGGATGATGGCGGCGCCTATGCGCTGCTCGGCCCGTCGGGCTGCGGCAAGACCACGCTGCTCAACATCATTTCCGGGCTACTTACGCCTTCGGAAGGCAAGATCCTGTTCGATGGCCACGACGTCACCGGATTGCAGCCGGAAGAGCGCAACATCGCCCAGGTGTTCCAGTTCCCCGTCGTCTACGACACCATGACGGTGGCCGACAATCTGGCCTTCCCGCTGCGCAATCGCGGCATGGCCGAAGCCGAAGTGCAAAAGCGCGTGGCTGAAGTGCTGGAAATGATCGATCTCGTTGATATAGCTGACCGCAAGGCGCGCGGCCTGACAGCGGATCTCAAGCAAAAAATCTCGCTCGGCCGCGGCCTGGTGCGCGCCGATGTCAACGCCATCCTGTTCGACGAGCCGCTGACCGTCATTGATCCGCACATGAAATGGCAGTTGCGCTCGCAGCTCAAGCTGCTGCACCGCCGCTTCGGCCACACCATGGTCTATGTCACCCACGACCAGACCGAGGCGCTGACCTTCGCCGACAAGGTGGTGGTGATGTATGGCGGCGAGATCGTCCAGATCGGCACGCCGCAGGAATTGTTCGAACGCCCGAGCCACACCTTCGTCGGCTATTTCATCGGCTCGCCTGGCATGAATGTGCTGCCGGTCGCACTCGACGGTGCGCGGGCGCAGCTGGGCCAGCAATCAATCGTTCTGCCCGGCGCTGCAAGCCTGAGCGACGGCAAACGCACGGAACTCGGAATCCGCCCGGAATTCGTGCATCTGGGAACAACAGGCATGCCGGTCAGCATCCGCACTGTCGAAGACATCGGCAGACAAAAAATTGTCCGCGCCATGATCGAGGGCCATGAGCTGGCGATCGTGCTGAACGAAGATGCTTCCGTACACGCCGATCCGCATGTCACCTTCGATCCCGCCGGGATCAACATTTACGCCGACGACTGGCGCGTAAAGCTGGGAGGCTGAGATGGACAAGACCTGGAACAACAAGGCCTGGTTCATGGTGCTGCCGATGCTGCTGCTGGTGGCATTCTCGGCCGTGATCCCACTGATGACCGTAGTCAACTATTCGGTGCAGGACACGTTTGGCAACAATCAGTTCTTCTGGGCCGGCACCGACTGGTTTTCCGATGTGCTGTCGTCAGCGCGCTTTCATGATGCGCTTTTGCGCAACCTGGCGTTCTCGGGCATCATCTTGTTGATCGAGGTGCCGCTCGGCATCTTCATCGCGCTCAACATGCCGCGAAAAGGTCTGGGCGTGCCGTTCTGCCTGGTGTTCATGTCGCTGCCGCTGCTGATTCCGTGGAACGTCGTCGGCACCATCTGGCAGGTCTTCGGCCGCGTCGATATCGGCCTGCTCGGCTACACGCTCAACGCGATGGGCTTTGACTACAATTACGTCAGCGACCCCTTCGATGCCTGGGTGACGGTGATTACCATGGATGTCTGGCACTGGACCAGCCTGGTGGTGTTGCTGTGCTATGCCGGACTGGTGTCGATCCCCGACGCCTATTACCAGGCCGCCAAGATCGACGGCGCCTCGCGCTGGTCGGTGTTCCGCTATATCCAGCTGCCGAAGATGAACCGGGTGCTGCTGATCGCCGTGCTGCTCAGGTTCATGGATAGTTTCATGATCTACACCGAGCCTTTTGTCGTCACCGGCGGCGGTCCCGGCAACTCGACCACCTTCCTGTCGATCGATCTGGTCAAGACCGCCATCGGTCAGTTCGACGTCGGGCCGGCAGCGGCGATGTCGCTGATCTACTTCCTCATCATCCTGTTGCTGTCATGGGTTTTCTACACCGTGATGATCACCAACGACGCCAAGGGCTGAGGGAGAGCGAAGCATGACAATTTCCGACAACGCCACCTCGCAAACCAGTCTCGACGCCACAGCCGCAATGGCGCGGCGGACGCGGCGGTCAAACGCAATCGCGCGTTTTTCCTTCCTGGTTCCGGTGATCTATATCCTCCTGCTGATGTTGCCTATCTACTGGCTCATGAACATGAGCTTCAAGACCAACACCGAGATCCTCGGCGCGTTCTCGCTCTGGCCCCGCGACCCGACGATTGCCAATTACACCGTCATCTTTACCGACCCATCCTGGTACAAGGGCTACATCAATTCGATCATATATGTGGTGATGAACATGGTGATCTCGGTCGGTGTGGCGCTGCCAGCGGCCTATGCCTTCTCGCGTTACCGGTTTCTTGGCGACAAGCACCTTTTCTTCTGGCTGCTGACCAACCGTATGGCGCCGCCGGCGGTTTTCGCGCTGCCTTTTTTCCAGCTCTATTCCGCCTTCGGGCTGATCGACACGCACATTGCAGTGGCGCTGGCGCATTGCCTGTTCAACGTGCCGCTGGCGATCTGGATTCTGGAAGGTTTCATGTCGGGCGTGCCCAAGGAAATTGACGAGACGGCGTATATCGACGGCTATTCGTTCCCGCGCTTCTTCATCAAGATATTCACTCCGCTGATCGCCAGCGGAATCGGCGTGGCAGCGTTCTTCTGCTTCATGTTCTCGTGGGTCGAGTTGCTCATTGCCCGTACGCTGACTGTCACCGACGCAAAGCCGATTGCCGCCATCATGACCCGCACCGTCTCTGCCTCGGGCATGGACTGGGGTGTGTTGGCCGCAGCCGGTGTTCTGACCATCATTCCGGGCGCGCTGGTCATCTGGTTTGTCCGCAACTACATCGCCAAGGGCTTTGCCCTGGGCCGGGTCTGAGGAGGCTACGTGATGGATCTTTCCTGGATGGCCTGGACCGGGCCTACGGCAACCTTCTTCATCGTCATCTTTTTGCTGCTCGCCGGCATGGGCGTGTGGGAATATTTTGTGCCCGGCGGTTCGCCGCGGGTCGGAATTCTGCGCTTTGAAACCACCCGCGGCGACCGTCTGTTCGTCTCGCTGCTTGGTTCAGCGTTCATCAATCTCGCCTGGCTCGGACTTGTCGGTCCGAACCTGTGGTGGGCTCTTGCCCTGTCCGTGGTCTACGCCGTCGGCGTGTTCCGCTGGGTCTAGGGTTTGAATACCGGAAGCGGCAATACCGCCGGTTCCGTTTTCGCAAGTCGGGAGGAAACTGCAATGCGGAAACATCTTCTATTATCATCCGTGGCAATGGCGCTGGTGTTCAGTGCGGGTGCTGCGCAAGCCGGCATGGATGAGGCCAAGAGCTTCCTGGATGCTGAAATCGGCGACGTCTCGACGCTCGATCGCGCCGCCCAGGAAGCCGAAATGCAGTGGTTCATCGATGCTGCCCAGCCTTTCGCGGGCATGGAAATCAAGGTCGCATCCGAAACCCTGACCACCCATGAATATGAATCCAAGACCCTGGCTGCTGCTTTTGAAGCAATCACCGGCATCAAGGTCACGCATGACCTGATCGGCGAAGGCGATGTGGTTGAAAAGCTGCAGACCCAGATGCAGACCGGCGAGAACATCTACGACGCCTATGTCAACGATTCCGATCTCATCGGCACGCACTGGCGCTACCAGCAGGTTCGCAATCTGACCGACTGGATGGCCGGTGAAGGCAAGGACGTCACCAATCCGGGTCTGGATCTGGAAGACTTTGTCGGAACCTCGTTCACGACTGCACCGGATGGCAAGCTCTACCAGCTTCCCGACCAGCAGTTCGCCAACCTTTACTGGTTCCGGTATGACTGGTTCAACGACGAAAAGAACAAGGCCGATTTCAAGGCCAAGTACGGCTACGATCTTGGCGTGCCGGTGAACTGGTCTGCCTATGAGGACATCGCCGAATTCTTCACCGGTCGCGAAATCGACGGCAAGAAGGTCTATGGTCACATGGACTACGGCAAGAAGGACCCGTCACTCGGCTGGCGCTTCACCGATGCCTGGCTGTCGATGGCCGGCAATGGCGACAAGGGCATTCCGAACGGCCTTCCTGTCGATGAATGGGGCATCAAGGTGGACGAGAATTCCCGTCCGGTCGGCTCCTGCGTTGCCCGCGGTGGTGACACCAACGGCCCAGCTTCTGTCTATTCGATCCAGAAGTACCTCGATTGGCTTGCAGCCTACGCACCGCCGGAAGCCCAGGGCATGACCTTCGGCGAAGCCGGTCCGGTTCCTGCCCAGGGCAATATCGCCCAGCAGATCTTCTGGTACACCGCCTTTACCGCCGATTCGGTGAAGCCCGGCCTGCCGGTTGTCAACGAGGACGGCACGCCGAAATGGCGCATGGCTCCCTCCCCGCATGGCGTTTACTGGAAAGACGGCATGAAGCTTGGCTATCAGGACGTGGGGTCCTGGACGCTGATGAAGTCCACCCCGGAAGACCGCGCCAAGGCCGCATGGCTCTATGCGCAGTTCGTCACCTCCAAGACCGTCGATGTGAAGAAGAGCCAGGTTGGCCTCACCTTCGCGCGTGAATCGACGATCCAGGACCAGAGCTTCACCGATCGTGCCAAGGATCTCGGCGGTCTGGTCGAGTTCTACCGGTCCCCGGCCCGCGTGCAATGGTCGCCGACCGGCACCAACGTGCCTGACTATCCGAAGCTGGCTCAGCTCTGGTGGCAGGCAATCGGTGATGCTTCTTCGGGCGCCAAGACTGCCCAGGCAGCCATGGACTCGCTGTGCGAAGAGCAGGAAAAGGTGATGTCCCGTATCGAACGCTCCGGCGTTCAGGGCGACATCGGCCCAAAACTCGCCGAAGAGCATGATCTGGCCTACTGGAATGCGGATGCCGTCTCAAAGGGCAACCTCGCTCCGCAGCTCAAGATCGAGAACGAAAAAGAACAGCCGATGACCGTCAACTACGACGAACTGGTCAAGAGCTGGCAGTAAGTCTGACCGGTTGATACCGTAAAGACAGGATTTACGATCGGGGCCTTCGGGCCCCGATTTATTGATCGAGTACGAATCCGATTCTCCAAAGCGATCCCAAGACAATCATCCGATCTACAGCGCCGCGCATCCAACTGGATGCGCAAGGGACGCTGTAACTCTTTGAATTGATGCATGTACGTTATCGCTCAAATGAATACATTTGAACGTGACATGCATTAGGCGCGACACACTTCCAAACGCAGGCAAATTTGCTCGTGCCTAAGTGTCCCCGGGTTCGCTGGCAAAAAGCGACCATACGGAAATGAACATGGCCGCGATCAAAGGCCCGACAATGAAGCCATTGATTCCGAACAGCGCCATTCCGCCGACTGTGGATACCAGCACGAGGTAATCCGGCAGTTTTGCATCCTTGCCGACCAGTGGAGGCCGCAACAAATTATCGATCAGGCCGATGATAAAGAGCCCGACAAACACCAGGATCACGCCCTTCAGCCATGCACCGCTGAATATCAAAACAAAAGCAGCCGGGGCCCAGACAATGGCGGCTCCCACCGCGGGCAACATCGAAAACAGGGTCATCACCACCCCCCACAGCAATGCCGCCTCGATTCCCAGCGCCCAGAATGTCACGCCACCGATCGTCCCCTGAATGATAGCGATGATGATATTACCCCTCACCGTCGCATTGATGACGGAAGTAAATTTTTCCAAAAACTGGTGGGAATAGTCATCGCTCAGCGGCATCGCGCTCCTGACCGTCGCGACCAGCTTCTCTCCATCGCGAAAAAGGAAAAACAGCAGATACAGCATGACGCCGGAACCGATGAAAAAAGTCACCGTGGTTTCGCCGGCGTTCACCAAACGCCCAGCCACCGACTGACTGGCCTGCACTATTCCTGCGGAAAATTTCTCCCGAAGATCGGGGAAATTTCCCAGTTTGATCGGTGTCCAGCTTTCTATGAAGCTTGGCAAGGCGCTTACGATGGACGACACGCGACCTCGCAAATCAAATTCCTCGCTGGTGACTTGCTGATAAAGGCTGGTGCCTTCCTGCGCGATGGAAGCAAGTATGATCACCACCGGAACAATCACCAGACAGATGCACATGAGAACACTCAGGAGAGCAGCAGCCCCCTGTCGACCATTCAAGCGACGAACAAGAAACATTTGAACTGGATGAAAGACAATCGCCAGGATGACTGCCCATAAAATCGCAGTGTAAAACGGCAGCAGCAGAATACTGAAAGCGATCGTAGCCAGCGCCAGCAACAAGTAGAAGCTCACGCGCTGAACTGAGGTTTTTTGCGGTTCCATAGCGGCACTTTCACAACATGGAGCTGTCAGGCAGGAGCAAAACGTCCTCCCGATTGAACGGATTTGTAGCCGAGACAACAGGATTGTCCAAGCGACACACCATGTTGCACACTCTGACGGTCCGGGCCGCTCTCGTCGTGCAGGAAACGGCACGCACATATGTTTTTCAGGAAAAATCTTTGCGACAACTGCGTTAGATCAATCCCATCGCGACGCTCCAGGCTATAATTCCTTCTTGAGAAGAGATTTAGGAATGGAAAATGAAGCAACCCACCCTGAGGGAAGAAATTGCGGGTCTTCGAGCAGAAGTCGAGCAACTGCAACGCAGTTCCCCGCCGCCGAAGACGAACCCCGATCCTGTGCAACCGGACTCCGATGACCAGACCGGCGATGTTCCAAAACTGCTCAGTGAGCTTGGTGATCTGGTCCAGAGCATGCTCGATGACGCGGAAGAGAGCTTCACCGAGCATCCAGTTGCGTCGGTATCCGCCGCCTTGGCGCTCGGCATCGTCATCGGTCGCCTAACAGCAAAGTAATGTGAAACCATGTCAATTCATTCAATCGCCCGGATCCTTCGCCTCTATCTTCGTTCCGAATTGCTGGTGGGTGAAATCCGCTTGAAGGTCCAACTGCGAAAAATCTCGCTGTTGTTTTTTGCAGCCCTGATCGTCCTGATGGCGCTGGTTTTCCTCAACATCGCGGCTTACCAGTGGCTGCTCGCCGGTTGGGGGCCGATCAAGGCGCCTTTCATCCTGGCCATCGCCAATATCCTGCTGGCAATCATCCTCGTGGTCATTGCGGCCTTCACCAAGCCCGGTCCGGATCTGGCTGCGGCCAGGGAATTGCGCGACCTGACGTCGGCAACCCTGGAGAGCGAATTGAAGTCCAATCCGGCAACAGCGGCGCTTGGCAGCATGGCTGGCATCAGCGGGCTCAACGGCTGGGACAGCGCCAGGTTCCTGGTGCCGATCATCTCCTCGATCATCCGCAGCCTGCGCCGCCGAAAAACAGGATCATGACCACGAACACCTCTGGCTTGCGGCTTGTTGGCTTTCCTCTGCCAGCACGGCTTGGAGCTTCACGATAACCGGCCGGGGAACGATTTCGTTCCGACGCCAAACCAATCAATCCCCTCTGAGACAAGGAACAAAACCATGCCTGATATCCACAAGATGACTGAAGAGCTCAAACAAAACTATGACGAGATCAAGCTCAAGGTGCATCTCGGCTCGAAGGAAGCGCAAGACGAATGGACTGAACTTCAGGACCGCTGGAATCACTTTGAAAGCCAGGCCAACCTGAAAAAGAGCAAGGAAGATCTGGGCGACGCCTTCGAGATCCTCGGGTCGGAACTCAAGGACGCTTTCAACCGTATCCGCAAAGCACTCTGACAGAGCCAACACCAGCAATTGCTGTCAATCGTCAGGTAACACCGGAACTCACAGCGCGCCCTCGCTCAACCCCGAGGGCGCCGCTTTCGAAGCTGCCCCGGATCATCCGTAGCGATTGGCCAGTCAAGCTGCTATACAGTCTTACCGCCGTGCCAGCACTCCGCCGGTCGCGGGCTCTTTTACACCGGTGGTGCCGGGATAAGTGAGCGGCAGGCCGAGCATGGACCGTACTGCGAGCCAGGCCCAGGCCTCGGCTTCCATTGAATCTCCATTGAGCCCCGCCTCTTCCGCAACAATCACCTGGCCAGTGTGGCGCGTTGCGACAGTCAGATCCTCGACGATCAACCGATTGTGACGGCCGCCCCCGGTCAGGATCCAGAGTTTCGGTTTCTCCGGCAGATGCGCCTGCGCCTTGGCAATTGCCGCAGCGGTCACGAAAGCAAGTGTGCGCGCGCCATCTTCCAGCCCCGCGTCTTTATCGTCCGGCACCTGGAAATCATTGCGGTCGAGCGAAATGCGCTCCTTGGCGGTGAAAAACGGCGAGGATAGATAGCGATTGGCAAGCCCCGAGAGCACTCGGCCTTCCGAAGCGATGGCCCCACCCGAATCATAGGGAATGCCTGCATGCCGCTTCACCCACTGATCAATCAGCGTATTGCCGGGGCCGCTGTCGAATGCGCGCAGATCACCATCAGGCCCAATATAGGTTATGTTGGAAATACCGCCGATATTGACAAACACCACCGGCGTTTCCTTAGCCCATTCGCCAGAAAGCCCCGCAGTCAACGCCCGGTGATAGGCCGGAACCAGTGGCGCGCCCTGCCCGCCGAGTGTCATGTCATGGGCGCGAAGGTCGTAGACGACATCGATGCCAAGCCGTTTGGCCAGCGCTTCGCCATCCCCCAACTGCACCGTCAGCGCCTGCTGCGGCCGGTGCAGCACGGTCTGGCCGTGAAAGCCGACCACATCTATATCTTTTGCAGTGAGGCCCTCGCGCAGCAGAAAGGCTTCCACCGCTGCGGCATGCCGATCCGTCAGTTCGGCCTCAAGGTCGGCAAGTTCATCCGGTCGCTCGCTGCGAACCTCTATTGCCTTGGCTGTCGCCAGCGCCTTCTCGAGGAGTTTACGGAAGCTGGCATCATACGCCGTGAACGAGGACGCGCCCCGCCGGATCACCTGGTCGCCATCGGTTTCAAGCATAGCCAGATCGATGCCGTCCATCGAGGTTCCGCTCATCAGACCAATTGCACGTTTGAGATCGCCGCCAGTCGCCATCGTTCATCGTCCTTGTTGCATCAGCCTGTCCGTGTTGGCGGAATCAGCTTCGATTCGCGTCAGAACCTACATGCCGGAGCCGCGCCCGTCAGCAGCGATGGCGCGGTCTCAGTTGAATGCGCCCGCCGCTAATGCTAAAGGCCCGCCCGGGCGCTACACACCGGTCGACGCCCGATTTTTCCGGAATAGCCGAGATAACCGCAAGGACAGTGATATGTCAGCCTTCAAGTCCGATTTCCTGCGCACTCTTTCCGAGCGCGGGTTCATTCACCAGGCCTCAGATGAGACGGGCCTTGATGATTTGTTCCGGAACGAGACGGTCACTGCCTATATCGGCTTCGATCCGACCGCGCCAAGCCTGCATGCCGGCAGCCTGCTCCAGATCATGATGCTGCACTGGATGCAGCAGACAGGACACCGGCCGATCGCACTGATGGGTGGCGGCACCGGCATGATCGGCGATCCGTCCTTCAAGGATGAAGCCCGCAAGTTGCTGACGCCGGAACTGATCGATGAGAACATCGCCGGCATCAAGAGCGTCTTTGCCAACTACCTCGATTTCGGCGACGGTCCGCAAGACGCGGTCATGGCCAACAATGCCGACTGGCTGATGGGCATCAATTATGTCGAATTCCTCCGCGATGTCGGCCGGCATTTTTCGGTCAACCGGATGCTGGCGTTCGATTCCGTCAAGACCCGGCTCGACCGCGAGCAGTCGCTGTCATTCCTGGAATTCAACTACATGATCCTCCAGGCCTACGACTTCGTCGAGCTGAACAAGCGTTATGGCTGCCGCCTGCAGATGGGCGGCTCCGACCAGTGGGGCAACATCATCAATGGTATCGACCTCGGTCACCGGATGGACTGCCCGCAGCTCTACGCGCTGACCTCGCCGCTGCTGACCACCTCATCGGGCGCCAAGATGGGCAAGTCCGCCAATGGCGCGATCTGGCTCAACGCAGACATGCTCGGCGCCTACGAGTTCTGGCAATACTGGCGCAACAGCGAAGATGCCGATGTCGGCCGCTTCCTCAAGCTCTACACCACCATGCCGCTTGACGAGATTGCCAGGCTTGAAGCACTGGGTGGCGCTGAAATCAACGAAGCCAAGAAAATTCTGGCGACCGAAATCACCGCCATGCTTCATGGCCGTGCGGCAGCTGAGCAAGCCTCCGAGACCGCGCGCAAGACCTTCGAGGAGGGCCAGACCGCGACCGATCTGCCCACCATCACGGTCGCCTCATCCGAACTCGAGGCCGGCATCGGCCTGTTGGCGCTGTTCGTCCGCGCCGGACTGGCAGGCTCCAACGGCGAAGCACGCCGCCATGTTCAGGGCGGTGCCATCAAGCTCAATGATGTCTCGATCACCGATGACAAGACCCTGGTCAACGCCGGCTTCCTTAACAGCGACGGCCTGATCAAACTGTCGCTCGGCAAGAAAAAGCACATGCTGGTTCGGCCTCAATAACCGGAGCCACGGCAGCTTGAAAAGCAAGACCGCTCGATCCCCGGATCCGGCGGTCTTTTTATGAACGATAGCTTTTAGGGCCGGTATTCAAAGATCGAACGGAATACTCCGGGCGCAATCACCGACAGCGGATTGACCTCCAGCAGCGGTGAGGAAGTCTTGCCGGTCAACCGGAACGTGATGCCGATCAGTCCACGATCACGGCCATTGCCAAGAAGCACGCCGATCAGCGGCAACTCGCTGAACAACCGGTTGACGCCGTAAGCCGGCATGAAGGTACCGGTCAGGTCGATACTGTCTCTCGCGTCATGGACTTTCCCCTGGAACGATGCACCGATCTGCGGACCACGGACGACACCCTCACTGACAAGAAGCTCCCCGTTACCGGAAACCAGACGCGCACTGGCAACCTCGAACTGAGCCTCTGACACATCGATATCCGTTCTCACCGCATCCTTGAGGCTTTTGCCGTCTTTCTTGCTGGGCGTCGACACCAGCGAACCCAGCCGCGGCTCGCCAACCACCTGAAAATTCCGGATGTCGATCGCGCCGCGCCGCAACGGGCCATCCTGGCGCTTGAGCCTGACATTCAGCAGGCCACCCCGGATACGCGAGTAAATTCCTGCGAACCGCGCGAAAGCGCCCGCATCGCCGCTGGTCACCTCGATTGTTTCGCCGGTCGTGCCGCCGGATATCGCAATCACCACCGCCTGGCCACTCTTCGTCACCGCCTTGAAGTCAAGCAGATCGATCCGGTCCCCCCGCCCCTTGTAGCTCACCGTTCCCGACGAGAGTTTTTCATCCGAATACCCATGCATCGCATCAACACTGCCCGACACCTCCACCGGAACCGAGTTGGCTCCAGGGTCGGGATCAGCCGTTTCAGCAGATTTTGCCAGTGTGATGATCGGGCGCAAATCAATTGACTCGCCGCTAAATTTGACCTGAAAGCCCTTGCCTTTGCGCGCAACTGAAGCCTGATACTTGTCGCGCGACGACAGCCCGACACTGTCGAATTTGGCCGTTACCAGCTGCCCTTTCTTCAATGTCACTTCACCGGACGCCGCAAATCCATTCCCCGACAGCTTAAGGTTTGCAAGCTTGACGGTATCGCCGTTGGCTTGCATCGAGAAATCAAGCTTGGCGGCCACGCCCTCGCCCTTCGTCCAGCCAATACCGGGAACGGTCAGTTTGGCCGCGGTCAAATCCAGACTGACCAACTGTATACCCCCCGCATCAGCGTCGGCCTGAAGGGAAAAACCGACAGGACCGGAAAACAATGTGCTGCTGCCTGGTGCAATTTTTTCCCGGTCTTCAGGGCTCAGAGTTCCCGATAGCCTGCGCTGGGATGAGACTTGCGACCCATTGCCTACAGGCTGCACGATGTCGAGTGTCATCCGTGCCCCATCCACCAGTGCGTCGGCTTTCAGCTCCGCCCGGTCTGGCGTCACAGAAAGGTTTCCGTCCATCTTTGTCAGCACCCTGCCTTCGATAGGCTTGGCGATATCAACCCCTCTCATGTCGAGGTTGACGGTCCAGTCGGGCGGCGGCGGCGACTGCTCCTGAATCAATCCAAACCGCGCCGTCACCGTCGAAGATATGTCTCCGCTGAGTTCCGAGGGCTTAAGCCCGATCCTGTCGAGCGCATCAATCGGATGATACGTGATCAGTTCAGCAACTGCATCCGCATTGCCCCGCACGGACATGATGAGGTCAGCCATCAAAGGCTGCTCATCGGTTGCCAGGATCGAAAATTTCGCATCGTTGACATCAACAGTGCGCCCGGTGGGGAAAAACGCGGTCGCCGATTGAATGTCGAAGCTGACCGATGATCCGCGAAGCCTCATGTGTCCGACAGTATCGCGCAGCGGCGGGATATCTCCCGACACATTCATCCGCGTCCGTTCGATATCAAAATCGATCTGCAACTGGTCGTCGTTAAACGGCGTGTCTTCATCAGGTTTATAGTGGCCGGCCGGCGCTGCCAGCTGAATTCGGGCATTGCTCACAGTCCCGCCGTAAAGGTTTTCAAGAACCCATTGCCGGGCTTTCTTGCCCATCCAGTAGGGCCACAACTGCTTTACCGCAGCAGTCGACATCTGCTGGGACTCCGCCACCAGATTGATCTCCGGTGAAATGCCCTCGACGAAGCGCCACGATGCCGAACCGAACATCGCGCCTTGTGAAGATGCCACCGTCAGTTCTTCCGCCACCAGCTTGCGCTGAGCGGCATCGAACCATCCGAATGCCTTAGCGCCGAAACTGATCGGCGGCTCGTCCGAATCTCCCGGGGCAGCAAGCCCGTTTTCAACCACGAAATCAAAGGCAATGCCTTCATCTTCAATGGTCTCGAGCCTGTCCGCATCAATCAGACCACCTGTGAACGGAACAATCGTCTCCCCGACCCGGATGATCGACGAGGTGATCTCCATCTTGTGCAACCGCGGCATGTAGACCAGATTCACCCGGGTATCTCGGAGGTCGGCCTCAACCCCGCCCATGGTCATCGTACCTTCGCTTGCACCGACCTTGATCGACAGCGCCGGCTTTCGGGTTTGCGAGCTGCGGCTGGCAGTAAAACTGATTTCGAGCGGCGCTGTCACCCCATTTTGTCTATCGCTCGTACCTTCCGTCAGAAAATCAATAGCCAGACCGCTGATATTACCAGTCAGTCTGGACAGCTCTGTCTCTTTGGGGCGGGCCTCGGCAGTGCCCTTGAGTGAGATTCTGCGTCCGGCGCGCTCTATGTCGGCCAGGATGTCGTAGTGTTTGCCATCGACCCTGCTGACCATGGCATTTTCGATCATGACCGGCACGCCGGCGCCAGAGATCTCGACGTTGGAAAACCGGAACGCCTGGGCTTCAATAGCATCCACCTGGATTGCCACACGGTTCAAGGCCGAAAACAACTGTTCAATAAGTGCGTCGGTTCCGTCCACCCGGAATCCGGCAAGATCTGTCAGATTGAACCCCTTGCCCTGCGGGGCAACCAGTTCCACCCCGCTAATGTCAACCGACGACACGACGATGTTTCCCGTAAGCAGCGACAGCGCATCCAGCGAGATCAGGACCTGTTCCGCCCGGCTGGCGCGCGCCGCGGCATCACTGGGCTCCACCAGCACGTTGCGTGCCAACAGCGCGATCTGACCACGGCGGGTCAGCCGGATTGCCGCCGAACTCAGTTCCGAGCGATTGTCAGGCCCGACTGCCTGAGCCAGCGCCACCTGAGCCCGCTCCCGGATAAAGCCGTCTGCGGCTCCAGTTTCAAGCGCGATTACAACCCCACCCGCAAGCACGATCAGAAGACCTAAAAACCCGAACAACCAGCGAACTGCCGTTCCGCTCCAATGCCGTGGGTGATGCCCGCGCACGAGAATCTGATCCTCCGCGTTGGCCGACGGGTACTCGTGCAACCCGATAATATCGCGCCTTTTGAACAGAACCTTGTCGACTGGTTGATCCGGCATGAGCGTAGGGGTGGTATCTTTCTGTTTTATCGGTGATTCTTCTGGACTGCTGGCTTGCCGTTTATATATCGCCTGCAAACAGGGTCACCTGCAAAATGTCATGCATGAACAGATGAGAGGTTTCCATCATGAGCGAACTCGACCAAGGCAGTATCGCGCCGCAATTCGACCTGCCACGCGATGGCGGCGGAAACGTGTCGCTGGCAAGCCTGACCGGCAAGAAAGTGGTGCTGTATTTTTACCCCAAGGACAACACCAGCGGCTGCACGACGGAAGCGATCGATTTCACAGCGCTCGCGGGAGAATTCACCAAAGCCGACGCTGTCATTATCGGACTTTCTCCCGATTCTGTAAAAGCGCATGACAAATTCATCGCCAAGCACGAACTCGGCGTTATTCTGGCTTCCGACGAGGACAAATCCGTTCTTGAAGCCTATGGCGTCTGGAAGGAAAAGAGCATGTACGGGCGCAAATATATGGGCGTCGAACGCTCCACTTTCATCATCGACGGCAACGGGAAGATCGCCAGGGTCTGGCGCAAGGTCAAGGTGCCAGGGCATGCCCAGGCGGTACTGGAGACGGTCAAGTCACTTTGAAGCGCAGCTGGAAATCAGGATTTTAAACAAAATTGGCAACCACAACGCATACTATTCTCTCCCTGCGCGACGGTGCAGCCCGGGCCATTCTGGCAGCCGACCTTTCGGAAAAAACCGCTCTTGCCCAGGAAGTGGCCGGGCGCTGGCACGAGCGGCGGCTGTCGTTGCGTTCGCCGCTCGACACTCTGGCGCCCTTAAGACCAGGTCGTCCGGCAAAGCCGGAACTGGTACCGCCGACACAAGTCATGCGTCGCTCTCTCAACTCGCGCCGTGGGCGCATCGCATTGCTGCACTCCATTGCCCACATCGAACTCAATGCTATCGATCTCGCCCTCGATATCGTCGCCCGGTTCGCCGCAGCTCCGATGCCACAGAGCTTTTTCGACGGATGGATGCAGGTCGCGTTTGAAGAAGCCAAGCATTTCAATCTGGTTCGGCAACGGCTTCACGCGATGGACGCCGATTACGGCGATATGCCCGCCCATGACGGATTATGGCAGGCGGCCCACGACACCCGCAACGATCTGACCGCGCGTCTGGCTGTGGTGCCGCTCATTCTTGAAGCCAGAGGGCTTGATGTCACGCCTTCCCTGCTGGCGAAAATGCGGGCGATTGGCGATCATGAATCGGCCGCGGTGCTTGAGGTGATCTATGAGGACGAGAAGAAACATGTTGCTATCGGCGCCAAATGGTTCCGGTTCATCTGCGCCCGTGAAGGCAAGGATCCTGCAGAAACCTTCAGGCTTCTGGTTCGCGCCAATTTCCGTGGCGGCCTCAAGCCACCCTTCAATGACCTCGCCCGTGCCGCTGCCGGGCTGACGCCGACATTCTACCGCGCTTTATCGAGCCAAAACATGTCCTGAAGACAATCAATTGCCTCTCAAGCGCGCCGGCTCAAACCTTTGTTAACCTTAACAGGTTGTAATCACTCCTGAACACTTAACGGCAACCCGTTCTGACGAGGATTATCGCGTGTCGCAGAGGCAGGACAGCCGCGTATTTGGCAAAAAGCCAAAACATTCCCACACCATCATTTTTGCCAGCGGCGAAACCGTCAGGCATATCACCATCCGTCCGTGGATAGCCGGATTGCTGATGTCTGTTCTCGGCGTGATGGCGATCGGCTATCTCGGCGCCACCTCCTATCTGGTGCTGCGCGATGACCTGATTGGTGCGTCGATGGCACGCCAGGCACGCATGCAGCATGCCTATGAGGACCGGATAGCTGCACTTCGCTCACAGGTTGACCGGGTCACCAGCAGACAATTGCTTGATCAGCAATTGATGGAAGAAAAAGTCGCCGAGCTGATTTCCCGGCAGAATGCGCTCAGCAATCGCCATGGCAAGCTTGGGCCGCTGCTCGACCGGGTTGTCATCTCACCAAATCAGATCCCGGTGCCGACTGGCAAGCCGAACAATCAGGCATCCCTTTCCACAGCAACAGCAAAGACAGCGCGGTTGGCCGCGCTTGCCTCACAATCAACAATTGTTGCCGATCCAGCAGAGAGACATATCAATCCGCTCGCCTTCGCGACAGGATCGGCCACCGTGGATCGGGAATCGGTTGGCGAACGCGCAGACCGAATATTCTCAAGCGTGACCCTGTCGCTCAAGTCCATCGAACGCGAGCAGATCGAAAAGATGCAGGGTCTCGCAGTCGATGCATTTGAAACCGCGTCGGAAATCGATGAAATCATCAAATCGGCTGGCCTGCCAGTCCCCGCTGCCGACGACAGCGCAGTCGGCGGCCCGTTTGTACGGCCCAACGATCCCAACGCTTTTGAAGCCACACTCGACGATCTGGATCTGGCGCTTGGACGGCTCGACATTGTACGACGTCACGCCCGCAAGTTGCCGATCGGCATTCCTGCTCCGGGAAGAGAAATCACCTCACGGTTCGGAAACCGCCGTGATCCATTTCTCGGCCGGCTCGCCTTTCACAGCGGTATAGACTTTCGCACCCCTACCGGAACCCCGATCTACTCCACTGGCATGGGCATAGTCGTTCATGCGGGCCGCAACGGCGGCTACGGCAAGATGGTGGAGATCGACCACGGCAACGGCATCACCACTCGCTACGCCCACCTCTCGGCTGTCGAAGTCCGCGAAGGCGATCACGTGATCCTAGGCGGGCGGATCGGAAAATCCGGATCGACAGGCCGCTCCACCGGTCCGCACATGCATTATGAAGTCCGCCGCAACGGTGACGCAGTCGACCCCATGCGCTTCCTCAAAGCCGCCAAAAAACTGAAGCCACTTCTGGTCTCCAACTGAGTGGTGTTGCTGATCCGGAGACGCCTGTTCTCGCTTGGCTGACAACGAGCAGATTCCGCAAATTGCATCAACCGCCAATGCATTCGTTGCGGAATACGGACAACCATAACGCATAGCGCAACTCAGACCTTCGTATAACTGGATAAGATATGTTGGTGTCTTGCTGATTGGCGTTGGCTCCAACAGCTGGAAAAACGCAACGGATCAATGGTGTTGCAGACAAGATGGCACAGCGCTAGTCCGGGCTTTTCCTTGACTTAATGCACTGCAACGACTATTCGAAACGGAATGGGACCGCGTTGAAAAGCGCGCTCCCGCGCATTGCCGCAATCTCCGAAACGGAAAACGCTCCCAATTGACCACTTTTGCTGATCTTGGCTTAAGCCAAAAAGTACTGTCCGCCGTAACTGACGCCGGCTACACGACGCCAACCCCGATTCAGGAAGGCGCTATCCCGCCAGCCCTTGAACGGCGCGACATTCTGGGCATCGCCCAGACCGGAACCGGCAAGACGGCTGGCTTCGTGCTGCCGATGCTGACCATGCTGGAAAGAGGCCGTGCAAGGGCCCGCATGCCCCGCACCCTTATTTTGGAGCCGACGCGCGAACTCGCTGCGCAGGTTCACGAAAATTTCGAGAAATACGGCAAGAACCACCGTCTCAACATCGTCCTGCTGATCGGTGGCGTGTCTTTTGACGAGCAGGATCGCAAGCTCGAACGCGGTGCTGACGTGCTGATCGCAACCCCGGGCCGGTTGCTTGATCACACCGAGCGCGGCAAACTGTTGATGACCGGCGTCGAAATTCTGGTTATCGACGAAGCTGACAGAATGCTCGACATGGGTTTCATTCCCGACATCGAACGCATTGTGAAATTCATTCCGTTCACCCGGCAGACCCTGTTCTTCTCGGCCACGATGCCGCCGGAAATCCAGAAACTCGCTGACAAGTTCTTGCAGAACCCGGCTCGCATCGAAGTGGCGCCGCCGTCCTCAACTGCAGCCACCGTCACACAGCGGCTCGTTGCCTGTGGCAGCAAGGATTTCGAAAAGCGCGAACGCCTGCGCGATTTGATCAACTCTCAGAGCGAGCTTACCAACGCCATCATTTTCTGCAATCGCAAGAAAGATGTGGCCGATCTTTACAAGTCGCTCGAGAAACACGGCTTTTCGGTCGGCGCCTTGCATGGCGACATGGATCAACGCTCGCGCACCAATATGCTGCAAGGTTTCAAGGACAACGAGATCACGCTTCTCGTGGCCTCCGATGTCGCCGCCCGCGGGCTTGACATTCCAGCTGTCAGCCACGTCTTCAATTTCGATGTTCCGATCCATGCCGAGGATTACGTCCACCGCATTGGCCGCACCGGACGTGCCGGCCGCGAGGGCGCGGCCTTCACCATGGTTTCGCGCCGGGATGCGAAATATGTCGACGCCATCACCAAGCTGATTGATCGCGAGATCGAATGGCTTGACGGTCAGGACGCCATTCAATCTGCCGACCCGGCTGATGACAAGCCCGCTCGTGGTCGCCGTGGCGAAAGCAAATCACCCGCGCGCCGCTCAGGCCGTGGCGAAAAGCGTACGCACGACGAAAAGCCGGCATCAGTTGAAGCTGCAGAGCCAGTGGCCGAAGCAGTCAAGCCTGCTGAAGTTGCTGAGGTCGTTGCCAAGGAAGCTCCGCGCCAGGAGCGCGAAGAGCGTCAGCCCCGCGAAGAACGCCAGCCAAGGCAGGAACGGGAAGCCCGTCCTGCGCCGCAACGCGCACCCGAACCGGCCAACGCCAATGATGATCGTAACCGCAATCGCAACCGCCGTGGTGGCCGCGACAATGACGACCGCGAGCCCACACCAGTCGGTTTCGGCGACGAGATCCCGGCCTTCATGATGATTGGCAGCTGATCAGATCATCTGATTGCACAGCAATCAGCATTTCCAGCCGCTGGCATTCGTGCCGGCGGCTTTTTTGTGTCCGATGCTTTACGATGGATTGCCCGACTCTCCAACGCAAAGCCTATTTCTTTGCCCGCAGCGCCGCCTCCCAGGCGAGAGCAACCAACTTTGCCAGATCTTCGGGGTCATCAAGCGCTTCTTCGGGAATTGACCAGTAGGGCATCGCCACAGGTTTATTCTTGCCATCATAGATCCACTGACTGGCACCGGCCTCGGCAAATTGCGGCGCGCTTTCCACATCGGCCTTGAGCAGAATGTCGCCACTCACCTCAAGCGCCAGGATCCGGCCTTGGTGATAAATCCCCTTGCCACCGAACATGCGCTTGATCGTCACCTCGCCGAGGCTGTCGAACATGTCACGGATCACATCATTGTCCATCCGGATGCCTTCCCTGTTCGGTAATGCCGCCCGCTGCCCGCACTGCGTCGGGTGTATCGACATCCAGACGCGCCGCAGGGCCGATTTCTACATCAATCACCGGCCAGGCTCCGCTTTCAATCAGGGCACGGGCGCCAACGTCGCCGGAAAGCTCCATGGCCTCGGCAAACGCCGCACGCGGCAGGATCACCGGATTGCCCCGCCGCTCACCGTCACAAGCCCGAACAATCGAATTGCCGTGGTTCTCCCTGAACGCCTTCATCAGGCTGTCCAAATGAACGGGGGTGAGCGCCGGCATGTCGCCAAGCAGAACCAATGCACCTGCAACCTCACTGCCAAGCGAAGCCAGTCCCTGTTTCAGCGAAGAGGCCATGCCGGATGCGAACTCCGGATTATGAACCTGTTTCACATCAAGCCCGTTGAGGCTTGCAGCGACATCGTCGCTACGGTGCCCGGTCACGACCACAGTCTGGCTGGCCGTTGACGCCAAGGCTGTGGTTGCCATCCTGCGGATCAGCGCCTCGCCATCAAACGCGGCAAGAAGCTTGTGCCCAGCGTGATTTCCCATCCGGCTGGCGCGGCCAGCAGCAAGCAGGACAACGCCGACATCTATGCCAGCTTTGCTCTTCCGCGTCGGATCTGTTGGTTGCCGTGGCTGCGGCCGGGTCGGAATTTCCTTGAGCAAGCCGCCGACACCCATCCGGGCAATGTCCATCGATGAGGGTGTCTGCCCCGTAAGAATCCGCGCCAGCACCCAGTCAAATCCGTTTTCTTTCGGACTGCGGGCACATCCCGGCGCACCGATGATCGGGATTTTTCCGAGCGAGCCAAGCACCAGCAGATTGCCCGGATCAACCGGCATGCCCACACGCTCGACTTGACCACCTGCCTTGCGGATCGCCGCCGGGATCACATCCTCGGGATCGGTGACAGCCGATGCGCCAAAGACGAAAAGCATCTCGTGAATCTTCGCCATCCGAATGATTTCACCGGCAACCGCATCAGCATCATGGGCCACGCGGCTTTCTTCATCAAGACTCGAGCCACTTAGCGACAACCGTCCCGCCAGAAGCTGTCGCGTCTTGTCCATAACCGAAATCTTCAGCGACGGCAGCATTGTTGAGATCAAACAGGCACGAACAGAACGGAACGGCAGGACATGAGCCAGACTGGGTGCGGCAATGGTGGCTTTTGCTTCATCAAGCGAAATTCCTGATACCGCCAGCGGAATGATCTTGATCGTCGCAACCATCTCATCGGCTTGAACCGTTGTGTGATCACCAAGACAGGCAAATGTGATCGACGGATCAATCGCGTTGAAATCATCGACCAGTTGGCGGTCGGCAAGAAACAGACCGGCTTGCGTCGCATGCAGATTGACCCGACCGGTCGAGGCATTTGCGGCACGAATGCTGGAGCCGGTGAAAGCCTGCGCCAAAGCCTCAGCCGCCGCGTCCTCTCCGACATCATCTCTGTGCAATCGGGCAACAATCACCTCTCGGGCGCCACCCTGCTCGATAAGCGTCAGATCCGCTGCAGTGAGCACATGGCCTTTCTTGAGCCGCACAGAACCAAGCGACAGTGAGTGAGCCAGCACCGCCCCTTGGGCTTCTTTCAACGGGACCGGGCCGAATTTCATGGCTCAGGCTTTCAATTGTTGGTCAGGCTTGCGCAGCGCCGCAATCACCTGCGCCAGAATCGCCACCGCAATCTCTTCTGGCGTTTGCGCACCGATGTCGAGCCCGATGGGTGCGGCGATCCGTGCGGTCACGGCTCCGTCAACCCCGGCCTCGGTCAACCGTTCAACCCGGCGCGCGTGGGTTTTGCGCGATCCAAGCGCCCCCACGTAAAACGCACCTGATTTGAGCGCCGAAACAAGCGGCCAGTCATCAATCTTGGGATCGTGCGTAACCGCCACAAGTGCCGTGAACGCATCAATCGGCTGATCTGCCAGCGCATCCTCCGGCCAGTCGGCGATCAGCTCGACGTTTTCAAACCGCTCCGGCGTGGCAAACGCCGTGCGCGGGTCAATCACCCTGACATCGTATCCTGCCATCTTGGCCATCGGCGCCAGTGCCTGCGAGATATGCACCGCCCCTATGATCACCATCCGCGGCGATGGCACATGCACGTTGAGAAAGAAGCGCTGTCCTTCAACCTCCACCAAGGCTGACTTGCCGGTACGGAAAGCCTTTTCGACCGCCCCGCCCAGTTCGCCAGTGATCGGGTCACCCTTCATCACCAGCCGGTTGCGGCCATCTGCAAGATCGGTGAGCATGATTGCTGCTTGCCGCTCGCGCCGCGCCGCATTGAGTTTTCTGAGCAGATGCGGATCCATCAGCCGATCCGTTCCAGATAGACCTGGATTTTGCCACCGCAGGACAAGCCAACGCGCCAAGCGGTCTCGTCCGCCACGCCGAACTCAAGCATTCTGGGTTCACCGCTGGCAATCACGTCGGCGGCTTCAGAAATCACCGCGCCTTCAACGCAACCGCCTGACACCGAACCGCTGAAATTGCCCTCCGCGTCAATCACCAGATGACTGCCGACCGGACGCGGAGCCGAGCCCCATGTCTCGATCACCGTTGCCACCGCCACCTCGCGGCCATCCAGCATCCAGCGTTCGGCAATCATCAACGGATCGAGCTGGTCCTCGTTGGATTGAGCAAGAGTTTGGGATGTCATGTCTGCCTCCACCATGTCTCGTTGGAATATGGCCCCTGCCATCGGATGATTACAAGTGGGATTACAGATAGCGCCGTGGATCGGCCTTCGCCGCATCCTTCTCGCCCAGCGCTGACACCAGATCGGCCATTGCTTCGATATTGTGAACCGCCCGGAATTCATCGACATGGGCAAGCATGGTGCGCACGCCGCGCGCGCGGGCTTCAAAGCCATCGAAGCGAAGCAACGGATTAAGCCAGATCAGCCTCCGGCAGGAGCGGTGAAGACGATCCATTTCGACATCCAGCTCATCGATGGAATCGCGCTCCAGCCCGTCGGTAATCAGGATCACCACCGCCCCCTGCCCCAAAACCCGCCGCGACCATTGCCGGTTGAACAATCTCAGTGCTTCACCGATCCGGGTACCGCCAGACCAGTCCTTGACCGCGCCGGTGCATTGGTCCACCGCCTCGTCGGGGTCCTTGTTGCGCATCTGCCGGGTGATGTTGGTGAGCCTGGTTCCGAACAGGAAGGTATGAACCCCGCGCCGCTTCTCGCTGATCACATGCATGAAATGCAGGAATATCCGCGTGTACTGGCTCATCGACCCAGAGATGTCGGCAATGATCACCAAAGGCGGATGGACTTTCCGGCGCTTGCGGAACCGCGGCAGGATAAGGTCGCCACCGGTCCGCATCGCGGCGCGCATGGTGGCCCGTGGATCAATCCGCTTCGGCAATGACGATGGCTTGTAGCGCCGTGTCTCAACCTGATCGAAGGGCAGCGTCAGCTTGGCGATGGCGTTTTTGGCTTCAGTCAGCTCAAACGCCGTCATCTGGGCAAAATCCTGCTGCCTCAGCACCTCGTTGCCCGAAATCGTCTCGCGCGCATCGATGTCTATGACCGGCTTGTCCTCGGGCGGACGGTGTTTTTCATGGCCTTCGAACAGGGCCTGACTGACGCGGGTCTCGCCGGCTTTGAGTTTTTCGCGCTGCTTGTTTTCCATCGCCACCGGAGAAAACATGGCGATCAGTTTTTCGACCAGATCGCGCGTCCGCCAGAACAGCTTGAACGCCTGGTCGAACACCTCGTGGTCCTCGCGCCGCTTGACGAACACCGAATGCAGCACCCAGTAGAATTCCTCGCGGCTGCCGATGCCGGCAATCTGCACTGCCTCCACCGCATCGCGCACCGTAGCCGGGCCAACCTTCAGACCAGCCTTGCGCAGCACCCGTGCGAAATAAACAATATTATGGACGATGCGTCCGTCGCCACCCTTGAAGTTGGTCGCGTTCGCGGCTTCCGCCATCAGATCGCCACCATCAGATCGCCACCATCAGATTGCCTGTGCCAGATCGGCCTTTACCTCGGCCAAAAGCTCCCGGCCTGCGCTGCCTTCGATTCGGGCGATGTCATCCTGATATTTCAACAGCGTCCCGATGGTGTCCGACACTGTTTCCGGATCCAGCGCCAGCCGGTCAAGCTCAGTCAGCGCCGTCGCCCAATCGATGGTTTCGGCCACGCCCGGGCTCTTGAACAGATCCATCTGCCTGAGCTTCTGGACATAAGTGACAACCTGCCGCGACAGTTCCTCATGACAGCCCGGCACCTTCAGCCGAACGATTTCCAGCTCCACCTCGGCGTTCGGATAGTCCACCCAGTGATACAGGCAGCGCCGCTTCAGCGCGTCATGGATCTCGCGGGTGCGGTTGGTGGTGATGATGACGATCGGCGGCTCTTGCGCCTTGATTGTGCCGAGTTCCGGGATCGTCACCTGATAGTCTGACAGAATTTCCAGCAGGAACGCCTCGAAGGCTTCGTCCGTCCGGTCAAGCTCGTCAATCAGGAACACCGGCGCACGGCCGCCTGTGCCCTCCAGCGCCTGCAAAACCGGACGCCGGATCAGATGCTTTTCCGAAAAGATATTGCGTTCGATCGCCGATCGGTCATCTTCGCCGGTTGCTTCCGCCAGCCGGATTTCCAGCATCTGCGCCGGATAGTTCCACTCATAGACCGCCGAGGAAACATCAAGCCCTTCATAGCACTGCAGCCGTATCAGCGGCCGGTCGAGCGCCTTGGCCAGCACTTTAGCAATTTCGGTTTTACCAACGCCGGCCTCACCTTCAAGAAACAACGGCCGTTGCATGCGCAGGCTGAGAAACAACACCGTCGCCAGCGCTTTGCTCGCCACATAGTCCTGGCTTGAAAGCAGCGCCAGTGTTTCATCAATCGAGGTTGGCAGCGGATTGGTGATCGACATCATGGCTCCGGATTATGGGCGGAAGCGCCCGCAGACCATAAAGCTAAACAGAATGGTATCCGCGGTCCATATACAAAAGCGCCGGTCCGGCCGGTCCTGTGCGCAATCCGATGACCTCCCCGATCAGAATGGTGTGGGTGGCCACAACCTTGGCGTCAATCAAGCGGCAGTCAAACACAGCTGCAGCGCCGACAAGCGCGGGCGCCCCGGTGGTAATGGTATCCCATTCGGCCTGGGCGAAACGCTCTTCGACCGAGAGATGATCGAGGCCGGAAAATGCGACCGCCAGATGCTCGTGATCGACCATAAGCGTATTGAGCGCAAAAATCCCTGATTCGGTAAAAAGCTGGTTGTGTGGATTGGAATGATTGAGGCAAACCAGCAGCGTGCCGGGTTTGTCGGACACCGAACACGCAGCCGTCACTGTCACACCGCGCCGCACGCCCTCATGCATTGTCGTGGCAATCTGCACGTGTCCGGCATAGCGCGCCATCGCATCGCGGTAGTCCTTGGAATCAACAATCTGCCGTTTCAACACGCCTGCGCCTCGGTTTTGGGACAAGTCCCGGTAGTCGTACTGTCGAGCATACATAAAGTGCGAAAGCAATTTTGAAACCCGTCGCCCGCGACTTTTTCTCCCCCAACGCCGTCAAGCCATGCGCAAGCGGTGGATTTTGCTTTGATTAGCCTGCTTCGCCGGGCTAAATACCGCGTATGATTATCCGTTTCGCGCTTTCACCTCTGCCGCTTGTCCTGGCTCTGCTTCTGGCCGCAGCTCCCGCGCGAGCCGAAGCGCTGCATGTCGGCCTTGTCATTCCCCAGTCCGGCCAGTTCAAACCTCTCGGCGATCATGTCCGTGAGGCATTTCAAACCTGGGAAACAGTCAATCCAAACATCTTCGAAGACATTGTCGAGGGGGACGACAGCTGTTCCGAACAGGCGGGCACCGATGCCGCCGCGGCGATGATCGAAGCCGGCGTCAATGTCGTGGTCGGCTTTCTGTGTACTGAAAGCCTGGCAACGGCCTTGCCGCTGTTGTCGGATGAAAACATCCCGGTCATCACGCTGACTGTTCGCGCCGATATCATCGGCGAGGAAGCCGCACGGCTCGGATGGAAGTTTTTCCGCCTCGCCCCGCGCGCAGGCTCGGAAGCCGAGATCGCCTCGGATGCGATCCTGCGGCTGTGGGCCGACAAATCTTTCGCGCTGATCGAGGATGGCGCCATTTCAGGGCGCGAGCTTGTCGAGGCAATCCGCATCAAGCTTGAGAACCGCGGCCTGAAACCGAATTTTGTCGACAATTTCCGCCCTGGACAAGCCACCCAGCCAAGCCTGATCCGCAGGCTCAAATCCGCTGGCGTCGCCCGCGTCTTCGTCGGCGGCGAGCGCTCCGATATGGCGGTCATAGCGATGGAAGCCGCGCGACAGGACGTTGCACTCAAATTCATGGGCGGCGACCCGCTGCATGCACCGCAAGGCGAAATACCGCTGCCCGATGGTACCATCGCCGTACTTGCCGCTGGCGCCACACCGGGGCCAGAATCCGAAGCCGCGCGGATCGCCTTTGAAAGCCGCGGCCTGATTGCCGAAGGGCTCAGAATTCCGGCCTATGCAGCGGCTGAAATTCTGGGCACCATCGCCACCCGGATGGATTACAGTGAAACCGGTCTTGATGAAGCATTGCGCACAACCACCTTTTCCACAGCCCTCGGCCCCGTGACCTTCGATCCGAACGGCGAACGCCGTGAGCCGGGCTTCGTGCTGGCCATTCTTCGCGACGGAGAGTTCGCGCGGCTGAGCGTGGAAGATACAGCGCGAATTGCCGGAGAGAGCCAATGACGAAGACCGGGATGAAAACTGGACCACGAAACCTGATCACCGATGTTGCCGGACTTCTGGTCGGTAATGCCAGCAGCGAGAAGCTCAACTCCGGCGTCACCGCCATTGTCTGCGATCCGCCCGCCACTGCCGCCGTGCAGGTGCTTGGCGGCGCGCCCGGCACCCGTGAAACCGATCTTCTCGAGCCTCACAACACGGTCGAGACCGTCAACGGGCTTGTGCTGTCCGGCGGGTCTGCCTTTGGTCTTGATGCCGCCAGCGGCGCGCAGGCGTGTCTGCGTGAACAGGGCAAGGGGTTTGAGGTCGGCCCTCACCGCATTCCGATCATCCCGGCAGCAATCCTGTTTGATCTGATCAATGGCGGCGACAAGGATTGGGGCCGTTATCCGCCCTATCGTGAACTTGGCTATCAAGCAGCCGAAGCGGCTTCGAAGGATTTTGCCATTGGAACCGCCGGGGCCGGCACCGGTGCCCTCACCGCCACCTTCAAGGGCGGGCTTGGCTCAGCCTCAGCGCTCGTCGCAAACGGCCTCACCATCGGCGCGCTCGTCGGTGCCAACCCGATGGGAACAGCTACCATCGGCAGCACGCGCCATTTCTGGGCTTCACCCTTCGAGATCGGAGACGAATTCGGCGGTCTCGGCATGCCGTCCCCCCTGCCCTCTGACGCGACCGATCTCAAGATCAAATTCCGCGACATGGCCCGTGGCGTCTCCAACACCACCATAGCCGTAATCGCAACCGATGCCAGTCTCACCAAGGCGGAAGCCAAGCGGCTGGCGATTGCCGCCCATGCCGGTTTCGCCCGCGCTATCTGGCCCAGCCACACCCCCTTTGACGGTGATCTGGTGTTTGCGCTCGCCACCGGCGCCTCGGGCCGTAAACCGTCTCCTGATGAATTCATTGACCTCTGCGCAGCCGCGGCCTCGACCATGAGCCGTGCCATCGCCAGAGCCGTCTACGAAGCCGCGCCCGACCCGCGTGACCTGATGCCCGCCTGGAAAACACGGACGGATTAACCGGCCAAACATTTGCACCCATGCGCAGGCAATGCTACCCGGTCTAACTGACAACAAAGGGACCCGTCATGCCTCGTCTTAACCGCGCAGTTTTCGCCTTGCTGGCGCTGATCCTGACTGGAATCCCGGCCGGTGCTGCAGAGTTTTCCGAGGTTCGCCCGATAGGTTTCTCCGCCGATGGCGCGGTTTTCGCGTTTGAAGAATTCGGCGTTCAGGATGGCTCCGGCTTCCCTTTCGCCAGCCGGTATTTTATCGACACCGCCACTGACAGTTTCCTGCCGGGCTCCACTGTCCGCGTCATCATCAGGGATGAGGACAAAACCGTTGCCGATGCGCGTGCGGCCGCTGCTGCGCAATCCAGTGATCTCGAAGAGAATTACAGCTTTTTGGCCAATCCTGGAGTGATTGCCGCATTCAACCCCTTATCTGAACTCGACAACGACGCCCACCAGTTGCGCTATCTACCCTTGTCGGTGGTGCCGGAGTTTTTTCGCCCTTACACCGCTCGGCTGACAGAGAAGACGCTGCCGTCCTCCGCGCCATGCGACGCAATGACCGAAACAAAACTCGGTTTCCGGCTGGAAATGACCGAAGTCGAAGGCGAACCGGCGTCGATTCTACTGCATGAGGATACCTCCCTGCCGAAAAGCCGATACTGCCCGACAACCTACCGGCTCGGCGGTGTGGTCACCCATTATGCCCACGGCATCTGGACCCATGCTTTTCTGGTGCTGTTCCAATCCTTCGGATTTGAAGGCGAACATGGCCGCTGGATCGCGGTCACACGACGCTTTGAATGAACAATCCCGTCAAACGGCACAAGGGACCGGCTCCCAAACCGGCCAACGACAACTCCAATCTGCGTGACCGGCTTCAGGCAGCCAGGCTCGGCTGGCGGGACGTTGTCTATGGCTCAATAGGCTGGGGCGCCGCCATGGCGATCTCCGCGCAGGCCTGGCTCTGGTTGTCCGTTGCGGCTCTGACCAGCCACTACTGGAGCCTGACGGCGCTGGCATTTGTTGGCGCCGCCCTTGCCTGGCCGCTGAGCCTTGCGGCATTCCGCTTCATCGCCTTCCGGCGCGGGCGCGAAGCCGCTTTCGCTGCGGCATTCATATGCCTGACGGTCTTCACCATCGGGGTAACGTCGTTGATCTTCGCTGTTATCTACCGCAATTTCTATGCCCAATGGCACGGCGACCCGTTTACCAAACTGTGGCTTTACCAGCTAATATTCACCACTGCCTCGGCGCTGTACCAATTCGCGGTTCAGGGAATACGGCTTTATCTGCCGTTGGGCATGATCTTTCTCATCAGTGCATCTTATCTGCTTTCCAGCAGGCATGTGCCGCTCAAGATGAGCAAAACCGGTATTAACGTCTAGACTTCGCCTATCCGAAGTTTGATTCCCCGCGGAAATGGTCTAGACCCGCTGCAACGCAACACAGCCACGGATTTCGCCATGATACCTCGCTACTCCCGCCCGGAAATGGTCTCTGTCTGGTCGCCAGAATCAAAGTTCCGCATCTGGTTCGAGATCGAGGCCCATGCCTGCGACGCACTGGCCGACCTCGGCGTCATCCCCAAAGAAGCCGCCAAGACCATCTGGGACAAGGGCGGCGCCGCCACCTTTGACATTGACCGCATCGACGAGATCGAGCGCGAAACCAAGCATGACGTTATCGCCTTCCTCACGCATTTGGCCGAAATCGTCGGACCTGACGCCCGCTTCGTCCACCAGGGCATGACCTCGTCGGACGTTCTCGACACCTGCTTCAACGTGCAACTGGTCAAGGCAACCGACCTGCTGCTGGCTGACATGGACGCGCTTCTGGCAGCACTCAAGCGCCGCGCCTATGAGCACAAGGACACAGTCACCATCGGCCGTTCGCACGGCATCCACGCCGAACCGGTGACCTTCGGCCTGAAGATGGCGGAAGCCTATGCGGAATTCGACCGCAGCCGTACCCGTCTGGTCAATGCCCGTGCGGAAATCGCCACCTGCGCCATATCAGGCGCCGTCGGCACCTTCGCCAACATTGACCCGCGGGTTGAAGAGCATGTCGCCAAGGCCATGGGCCTGACCGCGGAACCAGTGTCCACACAGGTTATCCCACGCGACCGCCATGCGATGTATTTCGCCACGCTCGGCGTTATCGCCTCTTCGATCGAACGCGTCGCCACCGAAATCCGGCATTTGCAGCGCACCGAAGTGCTGGAAGCCGAAGAGTATTTCTCCAAGGGCCAGAAGGGCTCGTCGGCGATGCCGCACAAGCGCAACCCGGTGCTTACCGAAAACCTCACCGGCCTGTCGCGGCTGGTGCGCATGGCTGTCACGCCAGCGATGGAAAACGTGGCGCTGTGGCACGAGCGCGATATCTCGCACTCTTCCGTCGAGCGCATGATCGGTCCTGATACGACCGTCACTCTCGACTTCGCGCTTGTTCGCCTGACCAACGTCATCGACAAGCTTTTGGTCTATCCCGAGCGCATGGTCGGCAACATGGACCGCCTCGGAGGTCTGGTGCATTCACAGCGCATTCTGCTGGCGCTCACCCAGGCCGGCTCGTCACGCGAGGACGCCTACCGCCTGGTCCAGCGCAACGCCATGAAAGTCTGGAACAGCTACCAGGTGTCGGGTGATTCCAATGTCGACTTCCTCACCGAGCTTCTCGCCGACGAGGATGTGCGCAAATACCTCTCCGAGACCGAAATCAGGGATCGTTTCGACATCGGCTACCACACCAAGCATGTCGACACGATCTTCGCACGCGTGTTCGGCAACAGCTGATCGCTTTGCAGCGCCGCACATCAAGTTGGATGCGCAAAACTCGTGGCAGCACCTTGAAGTGATGCATGTGCGTTATCGTTCAAATGAACCCCATTTGAACGCGACATGCATTAGCTGAGACATTAATGACACGCATTCATGTGAAGTGATTGCGTGTCACCATCTCGCCCTGCTGTCGCCCCCGTGTTGCCGTGGTTGCCGCCCATTCTGCTGGTCATCCAACATTCTGGAGGACCCCATGCAGGACTATCCGCCCGTTGCCGGTCACGGCCGTCATGAACGCCGCAACAACGGCTCTGAAGCACGCAAAACCCACGACAGCGGCGTCACCCTCTGGATCGCAGCTGCGACCGTGATCATTTCGCTTGGCGTCTTGTTGCTGTTCACTCAGGGTCATTTGAAAAATGGCGGTGCACCATTTGTGATCACCCCGCCCGCCCAGATCAGCAGCTACCCGGCGACTGATCTTTAGGCCTGCGTCAAGATTGATTTAAGCAGTGAATCACTCGACCCTGCTCCGCAACCGACACGCATTTACGGCTCAAAAAAGAAATTGAGACGCCCGCAAGCCTACTCAGTCACGTCCACCGGTTGACATTTGGCTGCGGCTTGCCCAACTCGGCAGCATGAAAGTTGCTGAATCCGACATCCTCATTGTACCGGGATACACCAATTCCGGATCTGACCATTGGCAATCGCGCTGGCAGACCCGTCTGTCGACAGCGCGCCGCGTCGAACAGGACGCGTGGGCCAAACCTGTGCGTGAAGACTGGACAGCGCGCTTCGCCGAGGCCGTCAACGAGGCGAAGAAGCCGGTTGTCGTGATCGCGCACTCACTGGGTGTGGCAACAGTGCTGCAGGCCTTGCCGGAATGCAAAAACAAGATCGCCGGCGCCTTCCTGGTGGCACCGCCGGAAGTGAACAATCCGAAAATCCGGCCAAAGCACCTGATGACCTTCGGCCCCTACACCGAAGATCCACTGCCATTTCCATCAATCGTGGCGGCGAGCCGCAACGATCCGTTCGGCTCGTTCGAACATGCGGGCGACATGGCAAATGCCTGGGGCGCGATGCTGGTCGATGCCGGTGAAGCCGGCCACATCAACGCCGAATCAGGCCATGGGCCCTGGCCCGAAGGCATCATGGTGTTCGCCCATTTCCTCGCCCGGCTGAAGCCCTGACAACAAGGCTTCAGCCTTGGCCCCGAGCCTTGTCCAGCATGATCGCCGCCCCGGCATGGATGATCCCCGGATCGGTGTTCAAGGCCGCCATCCGGTAGCCCATCTTGCCAAAGCGCGGCACGTCGGCCGGATCGACGGCAAAGATCGCGGCAAACTTGCCAGCGTCGCGCGCACGGCTGGCAATCCGGGCAATGACATCCTGAAGGTCCTCATTGTGCGGATCAACACCAGCCCCATTCGACCAGGAAATCGACAGGTCGGACGGCCCGACAAAAATGCCGTCGATTCCCTTGGTCGCCAGAATACCGTCCAGCGCGGCAAAGGCTTCCCGGGTCTCGATCATCGCCAGCGATACGGTTTTCTCGTTGGCTGCCCGGAAATAACTCTCGGCAGTGAAGGACGTATGCATCTGCAGCGCCTGTATCGGCCCCCAGGAGCGCTCACCGACAGGCGGATATTTCATCGCATTTGCAAATGCCTCGGCGTCCGCGACCGAATTGATCATTGGTGCAATGACCGCCTCAAATCCCATATCCAGCGCCCGGCTGGCCAGATCATTGCGCCCGACAGGAATACGCAGGATCGCTGGCTTGCCCGCGGCAAAGACAGCCTTGGCTGAGGCGAAGGCGGTGGATTCGCTGTGGGCGCCATGCTGCATGTCAACGGTGACGGTATCGAATGGACAGCGAGCCAGCACCCCTGCCATCTCGGCCGAGGGTGACGTCGACCACGCCGTGATCAGCATCTTGTCCTGATCTAATTCGTCTCGCAATTGCATGACTGGCTCCTCCCGAATCACTGTTCTGCCTCTCACAGGCGCTCCATTTCCTAAATCCAACAAAAAACCGCCTGCGGCAAGCCGCAGACGGTTCGTTGAAACTCAACCAGCTGTGGTTCAGCTTTTCTGGATCTGCTCCACGGCAACAGCCATCAGCTCTTCCATCTTGTGGCGCAATTGATGATCGGACTTGTCCACGCCACCATCATCAAAATCGGCGCGCACCTTGCGGAACACGTCTTCATCGCCGACTTCCTCGAAATCGGCCATGATCACGCTCTTGGCGTAGGCTTCGGCGTCATCGCCGCTTTTGCCGAGCAATTCGGCGGCCCAAAGGCCCAAAAGCTTGTTGCGACGGGCTTCAGCTTTGAACTTCAGCTCCTCGTCATGGGCAAACTTGTTTTCGAATGCGTTTTCGCGGTCTTTCATATTGCTCATGAGCTGGCTCCCGGCAGTGAATCGGATATCCCCTATATGGGGGTTTGCCCCATAAAACAAAAGACCGCCGAAAGTGCAATGCAAACCCGCCTTAAACCATGCAATTCCGGGGACATCGCTTATAACAGCGTTGTTAAAGCCGGGACAATCCGCTAAAGCACGGCTCAAAACAGACCCCCAAGCCGAGTTGCCGCGGCTTCAGCCGGCTCCAATTGACAGAGATGCACATGACCCGTCGCCGCCGTATCTACGAAGGCAAGGCCAAGATTTTGTATGAAGGCCCTGAACCCGGCACATTGATCCAGTTCTTCAAGGACGACGCCACGGCGTTCAACAAGAAGAAACATGACGTGGTTGACGGCAAGGGCGTGCTCAACAACCGCATCTCCGAATACATATTCACGCATCTGAACCGGATCGGCATTCCGACTCACTTCATCAAGCGCATCAACATGCGCGAGCAGTTGATCAAGGAAGTCGAGATCATCCCGCTTGAGGTGGTTGTCCGCAATATCGCCGCCGGCTCGCTGGCCAAGCGCCTCGGCATCGAGGAAGGCACTGTCCTTCCCCGCTCGATCATCGAATTCTACTACAAGGCCGATGCGCTCGATGACCCGATGGTGTCTGAGGAGCATGTTACTGCCTTTGGCTGGGCCAGCCCGCAGGAAATCGACGACATCATGGCGCTCGCCATTCGCGTCAACGACTTCCTCACCGGTCTGTTCCTCGGCGTCGGCATCCAGCTGGTTGATTTCAAGATCGAATGCGGCCGTCTTTTTGAAGGTGACATGATGCGCATCGTCGTCGCCGACGAGATCTCGCCCGATTCCTGCCGGCTCTGGGACGTCAACACCAACCAGAAGCTCGACAAGGACGTCTTCCGCCGCGATCTCGGCAGCCTGGTCGAAGCCTATCAGGAAGTCGCCCGCCGGCTTGGCATCATGAACGAGAATGAACCGAACCGTCCCACCGGGCCGGTTCTGGTCAAGTAAACGTCTGGAGTTGTTCGAATGATCAAGGCACGCGTCACCGTGACACTCAAGAACGGCGTTCTCGACCCGCAAGGCAAGGCCATCGAGCATGCGCTCAGTGGCCTTGGCTTCTCCGGCGTCGATTCCATCCGTCAGGGCAAGGTGTTCGATGTGGTTCTTGAAACCTCGGACCCCGCCAAGGCCGAAACTGAGCTCAAGGCCATGGGCGAAAAGCTGCTCGCCAACATGGTGATCGAGGATTTCGCGGTCGAGGTAATCTGAGCCATGAAAGCCGCAGTCGTTCTCCTGCCCGGCCTCAATCGCGATCGCGACATGGTCGCAGCGCTTACCAAGATATCGGGTCAGGCCCCGCAAACCGTCTGGCAGACCGAGACCTCGATCCCTGATGATATCGATCTGATCGTTATCCCGGGTGGTTTTTCCTACGGCGATTATCTGCGCTGCGGCGCCATTGCGGCGCGCATGCCGGTGATGCAGGCGGTCCGCGAAAAGGCCGAAAAGGGCACCCGGGTGATCGGCGTCTGCAACGGCTTCCAGATACTGCTCGAAAGCGGCCTGCTGCCCGGCGCGCTGATGCGCAATGCCTCGCTCAAATTCGTCTGCCGCGAAGTCAATCTCGAAGTCGCCAACTCCAACACCGTGTTCACGCAAGGCTATACGCAGGGCCAGATCATCCGCTGCCCCGTAGCCCATCATGACGGCAACTATTTCACCGACGCTGACACGTTGGCTGACATCGAAGCCAGCAATCAGGTGGCGTTCCGCTACACCGCCGACACCAATCCGAATGGATCGCTCAACAACATCGCCGGCATCGTCAACAAGGCAGGCAATGTGCTGGGCATGATGCCACATCCGGAAAACCTGATCGAGGCAGCCCACGGCGGCACCGATGGCCGGGCTTTGTTTGAAGCAGCCTTGGGACTTGTCGACGCCTGAGACTTGAGACCGGGCTGGTCTGTATCGCATGACATTGCAGCTGTTTCGCCTGCACAGCTTTCCCATACGGGGTAGATCCAGCTTGCTGGGTACGCGCCGGGCAGGCACGGGAATCGTAGATAGCTTCGCCAATCTTGATCGCGCTGTTTTCGGCGCCCGGAGACCTTGATGAAATCAATCTCGTCTGTGCTTGTTCTGGCGTCCGGGCTCGCTGTCTCGGCCTGCGCGCCCGCATCTGGCCCGGCTGCTGGCGTTGGCTCCAATTCACTGGCCGTTTCAACGTTGCAACGGGTCAACAGCCAGGCGCATGCCTGCTGGCTCAAGGACAGTGCCTTCGCCGACTATGGAATCGTGCCCGAACTCGACACCACAAGCACCCCGCGGCTGCTGATCATTCCCCGAGGAAAACCGCAAGCTCTGCCCAAGGCGGTCATTGTGGCCTCCGCTGGCAATGCCCAGTTCTACGGCCCGCTCTCGGCCTCTCCGCTGGCTGGCCGGATCAATGGTGACATCTCGCGCTGGGCATCAGGTGGCACAGGCTGTTGATGGTCACGAACCGGGCGGTTCACCATGGACCATGTCCACAGATTAGCGCCTTGTTTCAATCAAAATCCCAATTTCCAGGTGCCAACCGGCCCGCCAGTGCGCTATAGGCTGCAGTACGCATAGGACAAGAAGGGCGACCACCGCCATGAGCATTCCCAATATCATTCCCATCACCGAAGAACTGATTGCCGCTCACGGGCTCAAGCCCGAAGAGTATCAGCGCATTCTCGATCTCATCGGTCGCGAGCCAAGCTTCACCGAGCTCGGTATCTTCTCGGCGATGTGGAACGAGCATTGCTCCTACAAATCCTCCAAGAAGTGGCTGCGAACCCTTCCGACAACCGGCCCTCGGGTGCTTCAGGGCCCGGGCGAGAATGCCGGTGTGGTCGATATCGGCGATGGCGATTGCGTCGTCTTCAAGATGGAAAGCCACAATCATCCCTCATATATCGAGCCCTATCAGGGCGCTGCCACCGGCGTTGGCGGCATCCTGCGCGATGTTTTCACCATGGGCGCCCGGCCGATCGCGGCGATGAACGCGCTGCGCTTCGGCGATCCTGATCATCCCAAGACCCGTCATCTGGTTTCCGGCGTTGTCGCCGGTGTCGGCGGCTACGGCAATTCCTTCGGCGTGCCGACAGTTGGCGGCGAAGTCGAGTTCGACCCGCGCTATAATGGCAATTGCCTGGTCAACGCCTTTGCCGCGGGCATCGCCAAGACCGATGCGATTTTCCTGTCTGAAGCCAAGGGCGTCGGCCTTCCGGTGGTCTATCTTGGCGCCAAAACCGGCCGCGACGGCGTCGGCGGCGCCACCATGGCATCGGCGGAATTCGACGAATCCATTGAAGAGAAGCGCCCCACTGTTCAGGTCGGCGATCCATTTACCGAAAAATGCCTGCTCGAAGCCTGCCTTGAGCTGATGCAGACCGGCGCGGTCATCGCCATTCAGGACATGGGCGCTGCGGGCCTGACTTGTTCGGCCGTAGAGATGGGCGCCAAGGGCGGTCTCGGCATCGAGCTTGATCTCGACAAGGTGCCGGTGCGCGAAGCCAACATGAGCGCCTACGAGATGATGCTGTCGGAAAGCCAGGAGCGCATGCTCATGGTGCTCGAGCCGGAAAAGGAAGCCGAAGCCAAGGCGATATTCGTCAAATGGGGCCTCGACTTCGCCATTGTCGGCAAGACCACCGACGATCTGCGCTTCCGCATCCTGCATCAGGGCGAGGAAGTCGCCAATCTGCCGATCAAGGATCTCGGCGACGAAGCCCCCGAATATGATCGCGAATGGCGCGAAATCGGCAGTTTCTCGCCGCTCGACACTGCTGACGTCGAAGAGCCGGAAGACTACGGCCAGGCGCTTCTCGATCTTCTCGGCTCGCCCAACAACGCCTCCAAACGCTGGGTCTGGGAGCAGTATGATACGCTGATCCAGGGCAATTCCCTGCAGATCCCCGGCGGCGACGCTGGCGTCGTCCGTGTTGAAGGCCATGACACCAAGGCGCTTGCCTTCTCGTCCGATGTCACACCGCGTTATGTCGAAGCCAATCCCTACGAGGGCGGCAAGCAGGCCGTCGCCGAATGCTGGCGCAACCTGACCGCCACCGGCGCCGAACCGCTGGCCTCGACCGACAACCTCAACTTTGGCAATCCGGAGCGCCCCGAAATCATGGGCCAGCTGGTCATGGCCATCCAGGGCATCGGCGAAGCCTGTCTGGCGCTCGATTTCCCCATCGTTTCGGGCAATGTGTCGCTCTACAACGAGACCAATGGCGAGGCGATCCTGCCGACACCGACCATCGGCGGCGTCGGCCTGATAGATGACTGGAACCAGATGGCCCGCATCGGCGGCGCCAACACCGGAGACGCGGTGATCCTGATCGGCGTCGACGGCACCCATCTTGGCCAGTCCGCCTGGATGCGCGATTGTCTTGGCCGGGCTGAAGGCCCTCCGCCAACCGTTGACCTGATGGAAGAACGCCGCAACGGTGATTTCGTCCGCTCCGCGATCCGCAATGCCCAGGTAACGTCCTGCCACGACATCTCTTCCGGCGGTCTCGCCACGACATTGGCTGAAATGACCATGGCCTCCGATCTCGGCATGGATATCGACCTGTCAGGCTGCGATGGCCCCGCACACGCGCTGCTGTTTGGCGAAGATCAGGCGCGCTATGTCATCACCGTGCCCTCGGAACTGGCCAACTACCTCATGGCAAGCGCCGAAGGTGCGGGCGTTCCTTTCCGTCAACTCGGCACTGTCACTGGCGACAATCTGCGGATAGAAAGCCTCATGTCTGTCCCCGTATCCACATTGCGCGCCACCCATGAATCGTGGTTCCCTGCATTCATGGACAATCCCGCCGCAATGGCAGCCGAATAGCCCAATCAGGAGCCTACCCACATGCCAATGAACGCAGGCGATATTGAAAAAATGATCAAGACCGGGATTCCCGACGCGAAGGTCACCATCCGCGATCTCGCCGGCGATGGCGATCACTATGCGGCGGAAGTCGTCTCCGAGAGCTTCCGCGGCAAAAGCCGGGTGCAACAGCACCAGATGGTCTACAACGCCCTGGAAGGCAACATGGGTGGCGTTCTGCATGCCTTGGCTCTGCAGACCAGCGTGCCGGACTAGGCCCGGACAGGGGCAAGGCCCGTGGCAGGGTTTCTCGATGGCCTGATCGGCGAGATCATTGACGGCGTGGTCGACGGAATGGCCAAGGGCGCTGTTACCCGCAAGCGCCGCCGCTCCACCACGCGCCGCAAGACTACCCGCCGCAAAACCACCTCGCGGCGCAGGCGTTCAACCACCACCTCGACTATCGAGAAAGTGCTGATCGAAGCACTGACCGGCAAGAAACCGGCGGCTACGCGTGCCAAGACTCGCCGCACCAAAAGCCGCACGACGCGCCGCAAATCAACGGCGCGCAAACGTTCAAATTAGAGCCTTTTCCTCATTCTTCATTCGCCACATTCTCAAACACCATCACAACCGGTCCAGCCGGTTCGCCCGCATCGATTTCCATATGCGTGCCCCAGGCCAGGCTTGAGACCGCGCCGTCAAAAAACAGCGCGTTCGGACAATCGGCAATATCCCTGAACAATCGCCCGAAGGAGCCAAGGCTCAACGGGTCGCGAGTGATCGCCAGCACGATCCTGCCGTCAGCCCGCACCCCTGCCCCGTTGCGGATATATTTCGAGGTTCCATCGGGCAGGAATCGCGGATGGATCTCCCCGTCGATCACCAGCATCGGGCCTGATTGGGTGGCGAAGGCTGGTGTAATCCCGGCCGCCTTATAGGCACCAGTCTCCATCACCCCGGCGCTGCCATCCGCGCGGACGAAGAAAACGCCATTGGGCTTGAGAAAGAAATTGCCGAATCCGTCATCTTCATTGAGTGGCGAGATCCCGGCACTGTTCTCGACATAGAGCCCAACCGGCAGCATGTCGGCATGATACATGCCGGCGTTCATTGCCAAGATCGGTGTTCGCCCACCTGCCGCCAAAGCCGTCACCACCTTTTCGACACTCCCGTAGACCTCGCCGTCGGGACCGCGATACGCAAGCGCGATGTCATGATCCGAAGGATCTATCACGCAGATGATCGCCCGCGCGCCTTCGAACACGGTCTCCTCACAGATATCGGGTCTGTTCGCCACGTTTCTGCTCCCGGTCTCGTCTTGCGCGCTCATAGTCTGCTCTGGTGGTCTTACGGCGTCGGATTTGCCGGACCAAGCGGCCCGGAGCACGCCCACAACCAGCAAACCCAAGACAAAATATCCGGCGTAACGCTTCCACATCTGATCACTTATAGAGCCGGCCTTCTTGTCTTGTCATCCGCCGCACGTTATCTGAAGGATAATGAAGTATGTTGGCTACACGTTTTGAAAGGATCCAACGATGTCCGGTATCAATGAATTCATCGACAACGAAGTGAAGACCAATGACGTGGTGGTGTTCATGAAGGGCACTCCGCAGTTTCCCCAGTGTGGTTTTTCGGGCCAGGTCGTCCAGATTCTTGACTACCTCGGAGTTCCCTACAAGGGCGTCAACGTCCTTGCTGACGACGCTCTGCGCAACGGCATCAAGGAATATTCCAACTGGCCGACCATCCCCCAGCTCTACGTCAAGGGCGAATTTGTCGGCGGTTGCGACATCATCCGCGAGATGTTCCAGTCGGAAGAATTGCAGCAGCATTTCAACGAAGCCGGTGTGCCGGTCAAGACCGCCTGAGACTACTGATCATATGATGCGGCAAGAGGCGGATTTTCCGCCTCTTTTCGTTTCATCGGCAACGCCCGTATGTAATATCCTATCCGACCATCTGAATTCCGATTGGAGCTTCACCATGACCTGGAATATCTATCTCTCGGGCGAAATCCACTCCGACTGGCGCGAACAGATCGAAACAGGCGCACGCGCGGCTGGCCTGCCGGTTGCCTTCAGTGCACCCGTCACCCATCACGAGGCATCCGATGATGTCGGCGTCGCTATCCTTGGTACCGAGCCCGACAAGTTCTGGCATGATCACAAGGGCGCGCAGATCAACGCCATCCGCACCCGAACGCTTCTCGACAAGGCCGACATCGTCGTCGTCCGCTTCGGCGAGAAATACAAACAATGGAACGCCGCCTTTGATGCGGGCTACGCCGCGGCGCTGGGTAAACCCTTGATCATCCTGCACCAGGACGAGCATGCCCATGCGCTCAAGGAGGTCGATGCCGCAGCGCTCGCCGTCGCCAAGACGCCTGATCAGGTGGTCTCCATCCTGCGCTATGTCATCAACGGCGCATTGCCAGGCTACACCGACGCGAAGAACCCTGCACAATGACGGACGGGGCCTACACAGGCTTTGGCGACAAGGCCCTGCCATTCCTCAAGGCGCTCGGCTTTCACCAGAACCGGGAATGGTTCCACGACAACAAAGCCATGTTCGAAGAGCATCTCAATGAGCCGCGCGGACGGCTGATTGACGATCTGGCAGCACTGCTGGCGGAGAAGAAGATGCCGCTCACCTGCAACCGCAAGACCTCGACTTTCCGGATCAACCGCGACGTCCGCTTCACCAAGGAAAAGCATCCCTACAACACCCATGTCAGCGCGGTGATTACCCGCTCGGGCACCAAGAAGGATCAGGGGCTGTTGTATTTCCATGTCTCGCCGGACGAGAGTTTTCTGTCCGTCGGGTTCTATTCGATGGAATCCGATGAACTCAGAGCCCTCCGTGAGGCCATCGTTGCGCGCAAGGACCAGTTCGACGCAGCGCTCAAGCCGCTTCTCGACCTGGGATTCGTGTTTGATCAGGAAAACAGCCTCAAACGCACGCCGCGCGGGTTCGAGACCATCACCGATCCGGAGACCGTCGATCTGCTCCGCCTCAGGCACCTGACCCTTTCCCGTCGTTTCCCCTCGGACCGCCTCAAAGGCACCGCCCTGCTTGATGATCTCGCCGAACTCGCAACCGTGGCGCAGCCTTTTCTCAGTTTTGGCTGGCGCGTCATCGACCCGGTCCGCGCCGCCCGCGACGAAAAGAACCTCTGAGCAGATTATCTGTGCACCCAGGCACAGGGCGATCCTGCCGGCAGGGTATACACAGTTGCTGTTCAGGCGGCAGCGCCCTCTACTGACGCAACCTGCATCATTACTCCCTCATTGGACGACCTGGTCATGGCATCAATCAGCGCATGCACCTGAAGTGCCTCGCGCCCGGTGATGAGCGGTGACTGGCTACGACGGATCGCCATGGCAAAATCCGCAATCAGCGCCTTGTGCCAGTCACAGGGGAACGCCATCGGATCTGCGCCGCCACCAGTGCCTGCCGGTTCGTCCGTCACCTCGGTGCGCCCGTCGCGCCAGATCACCTCCAGCCGCCCGCCCCGCAAGGTCGCGGTACCAAGTGTGCCGTCAAGAATGATGGATTCAGCGCCCCCCGGATAGGTCGCTGTCGTCGCCACGATCGAGCCCACTGCCCCGGATAGAAACCGGACGCCTGCCGTGGCGAAATCTTCGGCTTCCATATTGTGCAGGCTCGTCGTTGCACAAAAAGCCTGCACAGTTTCGGCAGGCCCTGTCAGGCTCAGCATCAGGTCCAGACCATGGATTGCCTGACTGATCAGAACGCCGCCACCATCCCGCGCATAGGTGCCGCGTCCCGGCTGATCATAGTAATCCTGACCGCGCCACCACGGCACCTCGACACGCGCAAGCGCGATTTCCCCCAAAGCACCGCCATCGACCAAGGCCCGCAATCGCCGGGCTCCAGCGCGAAAACGGTGTTGCAGCACAACGCCGAGACACACTTCGTGCCTCTCGCATATTTCCACCAGATTTACGGCGGCGGGAACCGTTCGTTCAACCGGTTTTTCCATCAGGATGTGTTTGCCTGCCCGCGCCATCATCTCGACGATCTCGAGACGTTGATCCGGCGGGGTGGTGACAATCACCCCGTCAACATCGGGATCGTTGGCGATCTCTTCAAGACTGTTAAAAACCCTGTAGCCGCATCTTTCCGCCACGATAGCGGCCTTGGCGCGGCTGCGGTTGTAGAGACCAGCCACGTTAACAGAACAGGCTGGATCGGAGAGAGCCTCAAGGTGCGGTTTGGTCGCCATGCCAAGACCGATCAAGGCAAGGCGCACCGGTTTAATATCTTCCAAGCAACATCCCTCCCGGATCAATTCACCGTTCAATTGTGCGTTCTGTCTCAATTGTTCTGCAGCAGCGTGCGATGCTATCCAAATGTATCTGCGTTGTTTGCCCCCGGAAAGGTCGAAATCACAAGCCGCCAGTCGTCGGAGATCCCCCACCGAGCAGAGGGATTCTTGCAAGTTGAAAAACGCCCGGCACAATTTTTCGCACCTGTATACGGATGCTTGCGGGATGGCCGCGTCGGAGCTATGAACGATATCGGCGCCAGTCAGGATGACCTCGCCTTTTGATCCCCAGACCTCAACGGTCCAGGCAAAGTCACCCAGGCAAGGGTGCTTGCGGGTTCACCATTGCAATGAACAGATGGCTTTCCACATTCTGTTCCCGATAGGATAAACAATCCAATGCACGGATCCACGGCTGCCACAGCGAGCCCACCTGCGACCATCGGGGGCATCGGCCGCCCGCAATTCATTGCCATCGTTGCCTCCTTGATGGCGCTCAATGCGCTTGCAATCGATATCATGTTGCCGGCGTTTCCCAATATACAGACCGGCCTTGGCGTCGCTAACGCCAATCAGGTGCAGTATATCCTGCTGTCCTACATCATCGGATTTGGCAGCGCACAGCTGGTCTTCGGCCCGGTCTCCGACAGATTTGGCCGCCGGGCGCCACTGTTTGTCGGCATTGCCCTCTACGCCGTATGTGCCCTTGCGGGGGCCTTTGCACCGAGCTTCGAATTCCTTCTGCTCGCACGCCTCTTTCAAGGCATCGGCGCAGCAGCAACGCGGGTGATTGCGATCTCGGTGGTCCGCGACACCCATTCCGGCCGCGGCATGGCATCCACCATGTCGCTGGTGATGATGGTCTTCATGGTTGTCCCCGTGGTGGCGCCCATGATCGGACAGGTGATTATCCAGGCAGGCGAATGGCATCTCATCTTCACCTTCATGGCACTTGTGTCGCTTGTCGTCGGCTTCTGGGCGATGCTGCGCCTGCCTGAAACCCTGGAACCGGAAAACCGCAGGCCTCTCACCGTCAAGAGCATCAAGGAAGCCTTTGCCATCGTGCTGTCCAACCGCATCGCGCTGTTTTACACACTGGCGACAAGCTTCTTTTTCGGCTCGCTGTTTGGATTTCTCAATGTGGCGCAACCGATCTATGTCGATCTTTACGATCTGGGCGCTTATTTTCCCGTTGCCTTCTCCGCAGTCGCAATCGCCATGGCAGGATCGTCTTTTCTCAATTCAAAGCTGGTGGGACGTTTCGGCCAGCGCCGGCTGTCCCACGGTGCGCTGATCGCCTATTTCGGCTTCGCAGTTCTGCTGGCCGGGTTGACGGCGATCGGACCGATCCCGTTCTGGCTGTTCTTTGGAATTTCCATTCTGATGATGCCGCTGCTGGGCTTTGTCGGCTCAAACTTCAACTCGATCGCCATGGAGCCGCTCGGCGCCATCGCCGGCACGGCATCCTCCACGCTGGGGTTTGCCCAGACTGTCGGCGGTGGAGTGGTCGGCGCTCTGATCGGCCAGGCTTATGACGGCAGCATCTTCCCGCTCGCGGCCGGCTATGCCATCGTCTCTGCTATATCTCTGGTCATGGTGCTGATCGCGGAAAAGGGCCGGCTGTTCGGAACAGGGCTGCCCGGTTAGGGAACTTGGTTCAGGCGCGCCACAGCGCTTCACGCACCATGTCCCAACTGTCGGGGTCGGTCGTTGCCAGCACACCGCCGTCAAGATGTTCGGGCAGGTAGATGCTGCCATCAAAGCGGCGGACATAGCCGCCAGCTTCCTGGGTGATCAGCACGCCGGCCAGATGATCCCAGGGCATCAGCTTGTTGTAGAGCGCGAAGTGAATGTGACCACCGGCCATCAGCCGGTATTCCTGCGCAGCGCAGCGGTAGGCCACGCTGCCAAGACATTGCCCCTGATTGCGCGCAATGGTGCTGCGCTCCGGTTCAGGCATGTATTGCCAGGAGGCTGCTCCGATCATGCGGCTGACCGCGCCAACCGGCTCGGCCACCTTCAGGGCGCTCTCGCGTCCATCGAGCCGCCGCAGGATCGCGCCTGACCCCTTCTGCGCCATGATCCAGTCCTTGCCGACCGGATCATGAATGATCCCGGCGATGGTTTCGCCGCCGCTCACCACCGAAAGCATCACACCGAAAGAAGCCACGCCGGACGCGAAGTTGAAGGTGCCGTCAATCGGATCGACGACAAACGCCAGCTTGTCGGTCTTGCTCCAGCCGTCGAGCAGTGCCGGATTTTCCGCCACCGCTTCCTCGCCAATCACAATCGACTGGGGAAAGCGCTCCAGCAGCGCATCGGTAATCACCCGCTCGGCGTTGACATCCGCTTCGGTCACCAGATCCGCGGGCGACGTCTTCTGCTGCACATCGCCATCGCCCAGATTGCGGAACCGCGGCATGATTTCCGCCGTCCCCACATCCAGAAGCAGCGCCGCCAGCCAATCCATATCCGTCGGGCTTAAAGTGGTCATATGTCTGTCTTCCTTGGCTGTGTCGTGAGCGCCGCGAAATCAAACAGCGATCTATCAAGCAGATGTGACGGCCGTGTGTTGGACAAGGCCCGGATCATTGAATCCTTGCGGCCAGGCATGCGCCGTTCGATATCACTGATCATCAGCTTCATGGCGTTACGTTGCAAACCGTCCTGCGACCCGCACAAATCGCAGGGAATGATCGGGAACTTCAGCGCTTCTGCGAAACGCGCAAGATCTTCCTCGGCGCAATAGGCCATCGGCCTCAGCACCATCACGTCGCCATCATCATTGAGCAGCTTCGGCGGCATCGCTTCCAGCCGCCCACCATGGAAGAAATTGAGAAAGAAGGTCTCGAGAATGTCATCGCGATGATGGCCCAGCACCAGCGCCTCGCAGCCCTCTTCCCGTGCGACCCGGTAGAGATTGCCGCGTCTGAGGCGTGAGCACAAAGCGCAATAGGTGGCGCCTTCAGGCACTTTCGACGTCACCACCGAATAGGTGTCGCGGTACTCGATCCGGTGCGGCACGTCATGCGCGCTCAGATACTCCGGCAGAATGTGCTTGGGAAAATTCGGCTGGCCCTGGTCGAGATTGCAGGCAATCAGGTCGACCGGCAGCATGCCGCGCCATTGCAAATCCATCAACAGCGCCAGCAACCCATAGGAATCCTTGCCGCCTGACAGCGCCACCAGCCAGCGCGGACGCCTGCCGTTTTCATCTGCCGTTGCAGGAACCATGGCAAAATCATCAATCGCCTGACGGACATTGCGGATCAGCCGTTTGCGCAGCTTGTTGAACGACACGCTTGATGGCGCATCGGCATACAATGACGGCCCTGCTCCGGTCACAGGCTCCATCGTCTCAACGCTGTCTATCACATCACTCATGGCAACCGGGATGATGGCTTTGGCCTGTCCCGTCAAGCCCCGAACACCGACCATTCCATCCGCTTGGCCAATTGTTCGAGCGCAGCTGTGCCAAGTTTCGAATTGCCAACCGTATCAAGCCCCGGCGACGAGACCGCAATCGAGGCTTTTCCCGGCGCGATTGCGAGAATGCCGCCGCCGACCCCGCTTTTGCCGGGCAAGCCGACGCGAAAAGCGAATTCGCCCGATCCATCATAGTGACCGCACATCAGCATGATGGCATTGATGCGCCGTGCCCGCTGCTCCGACACCACTTGCGCGCCGGTCACAGGATCGCGCCCCTGGCTCGCCAGGAAACGGCCGGCGCGGGCCAGCTGGTGGCAATTCATGACGATGGCACATTGATGAAAATAGACGCCAAGAACATGATCAACCGGATGATCGATGTTGCCGAATGACCGCATGAAATGCGCCAGCGAGGCGTTCCGGTCACCATGGGCTGTTTCAGAGCGCGCCACATGCTCGTCGATCATGATCGAATCATCATCAGCCAGATGGCGGATGAACTGAATGATCTCGCCAATCGCCTCCTTCGGTTGATGACCGGCCATGATCAGATCAACCACCGCGATGGCGCCGGCATTGATGAACGGATTGCGCGGCCGGCCTTTTTCCTGCTCGAGCTGGACAATCGAGTTGAACGGATTGCCCGACGGCTCGCGCCCGACACTGCTCCACACCGCGTCACCCAGCTTGCCCAGCGCCAGCGCCAGCGCCAGCGTGAACACTTTCGACACGCTCTGGATCGAGAAACCGGTACCGGCATTACCGGCGGAAAGCACCCGTCCATCCGGCAACGCCACGGCTATGCCGAATTGCGCGGGATCGACCTTGGCCAACTCGGGAATATACTGCGCCACCACGCCCCGATCGGCGGCATTGGCCGCTTCAAAGGCAATCTCGTCAAGCACATCTTGCAGATCAGTCATTCTCTGTCTCCCGGCGCACGATCTGAATTATAGTGGCAAACACAAAAAAGGCCGCCCCGAAGGACGGCCTTGATCTGACGCGATCCGAAAAGAAGGATCAGCGTGAATAGAATTCGACGACCAGGTTCGGTTCCATCACGACAGCGTAAGGAACGTCGGCCAGTGTTGGCACGCGGACATAGGTTGCGCTCATCTTGTGATGATCGGCTTCCACATATTCAGGAACATCGCGTTCAGCCAGCTGCGAAGCTTCGATAACGAATGCGAGCTGCCTGGACTTTTCCTTGACCGCAACGACATCGCCCGGCTTGCAACGGAAAGAACCGATGTTGACGCGCTGGCCATTGACGGTGACGTGACCATGGTTGACGAACTGACGTGCAGCAAAGATCGTTGCAACGAACTTGGCGCGGTAGACAACGGCGTCGAGACGCGACTCCAGAAGACCGATCAGGTTTTCAGGCGTATCGCCCTTCAACCGGTTGGCTTCGTCGTAAATCTTGCGGAACTGCTTTTCCGAGATATCGCCGTAGTAGCCCTTGAGCTTCTGCTTGGCGCGCAACTGAATGCCGAAATCGGAGAGCTTGCTCTTGCGGCGCTGTCCGTGCTGGCCAGGACCGTATTCGCGACGGTTGACCGGAGACTTCG
>Ga0163216_100388_pt1 | contig 78367 bp, 87 predicted proteins | sample SynspAceP_FD_167610 | JGI IMG/M metagenome (GOLD analysis project Ga0163216, IMG submission 167610) | Saline lake microbial communities from Ace Lake in Antarctica - Synechococcus sp. Ace-P (Illumina Assembly) | ecosystem: Environmental > Aquatic > Non-marine Saline and Alkaline > Saline ...
TACCACGCTCTTTTTCAATATCATTAGAATCCATGACGCGCTCTGCGGCTGCGCCACGGCTTTCAAGGGTGCCTGACTGTTGTAAAAGCTTATCAACTAGGGTGGTTTTACCGTGGTCAACGTGGGCAATGATGGCAATGTTGCGTAAGTTATTGGCTGGTATGGTATTATCTATGCTCATAAATTCTCTATTCAGTGTTGGGGTACGCTCAGGGGTACATTGCGGCAGGTTCTTAGCCTTTCGTAGCTGTTCGCTGATTTTCGTGGGTGCATATTATACAGACAAAAAGGGGACGCGCCCCTTTTTTTTAGTAAACTATGATCGGTTTAATTTTTGGGACGCTCTTGCTTGTTAGTGGGTACCCGTTTGTATAGGTTGCTGAGTAGCAAACTATCTCAGGATCATAAGCGCCTTTTTCTAGCTGTGTCACTGATCCGATATCTAAAATCAACGTTTTTGAATCATCTTGATCCACATATAGTTTTGTCGGTGTTATATCCGTCGAGTAATCTTCGCCACCAATGTTAAGCGTTATTCTGCTCAGTGCTGCGAATGACTGCACTTTGGATTTATCGGTAAAAACTACTTTTATTTTCACCGCTTTGCTGAATGGCTTCTCGATTACGTTTTGCATATTAAGCCGCTTTAGTGAGTGACGCCGTAATTAAAACCGCCGGCAAATTAAGATCCAGTTTTTCACCATCCAATAAAGTGATGCTTGTGCTGTAATCCCAATAACAAACGAGGGGCTTGCTCGCGTGTGTAGCGTTGTATAAGACTGCATAACGGAACGCGCCAATACTGCCGCCGGCTGCTATTATTACCTCGTCCTGTGCTAGTGCGATTGATAGTTCGCCGGCTGTTTGGGTGACTCCGCTGATGTTTACTGCGATCCCTAGTGCTGGATATCCGTTGCCGGCCGCGATCTCTGCTAGATCCGCTTTTACAGTGTGTGTCGCTTTGTTGGGCGCTGCGTTGGTCAAATAGATTTTATAAACGTCAGATGCGAAGTTATGTTTCGCTGTGTGAATGTCTAAAATCGTATTGTTAAATTCTATAAAATCGCTCATGTTTCTGGCCTTTTGTTATTTGTATGCTATTGAGTATTCTTCGGCTTCGTAGCCTATTGAGTAGTCGTTGCCGGCGTAACTTAATTTATAACCGTCTATCCTGGCTTCGATGTAGCCTGAATACTTCATTAATAATGGCAAACCGAACGCCAAACTTTTACCCGTATTAATTCCAAATTTTCTAGATGCTGCCAGCTTGACGTCCTGGCCTGTTGATGTGTTGCTTGCTGCCCCTGCTTTTATCGACCTGGCGGCTCGTAACGCTGCGCTATTTCCATGAGCGATACTTGATGCCGTTCCTGGAGTTATCTTCCTGGTGGCTTTTATTGATGCGCTGCTGCCTACTTCGGTAGTGTTTCCTGCTTCGGCTTTTAATGATCGCGCTGCCACTATCTTGGCTGTTTGTCCGAATCCCAGGATCCTGCCGGCGGCCATTGTGAAGGTGTAGTTGGTTGGTTCGCCTGGTGCTGGTGTGACTAGTGTTAATGTCGCGGCATAACCAAACGCCTCCATTTTGCCTGCGCCGGCTGATATCTTCCTGGATGCTTTTAGACTTGCCTGGTTTCCAGCTCCTTCTTCTGTCGAGGCGCCGGCTGATATCTTCCTGGATGCTTTTAGACTTGCCTGGTTTCCAAATGAACTTTGTGTTCCTTGTTGCATTAACAAATTGTAGGTTGTGCTTGTCCCTCCTGCTGATGCTAAAAATATACTCCAAGGATCTGCCCGTAACGATGCGTAATCGGAGGAAGTTAAAGCGCTATTAAACGTGATGTTTAATAGTATATTTGATACCCCATTTGCCGCATATGCGTCTACCGGGTCAACTAAAAGCATAGGCGTGACTGCGGTGCTGTGTATATCAGACTTTGACTCCGTAGTTATTGCATAGTTATCATCACCATACACCTCTCTGTTAGTATCACTATTCTTAACAAAAAGCCCAGTGTGTATCGTTGCGCTAGTATCAAGTACCGCGTAAGTCGTGTTGTTTATCAGTGATGAAAAATGGCCATTTGTGGCTCTGGTTACAAACGCATAGCTGTCGCCTTTTACCGTTGTTTTTAGTATTTGCTGGCTAGTTGGCCGCTCACAATAAAGTACATTCTCAAGTAAATCTGAAAAATCATCATGGTAGAACAAGGTAAAAATCGAGTAAGTGGGTAAATTACCAACGTTACCCGCATCTTCGAAATACCAGCCTGCTTTCGTTGGGTCAGTGACTGCCCCAAGCGCTAGATCATACCCATCACCACCGCTTGTGCCAAAACCTGCAACCGCACCTTGGTACGCCGTCTCGCTCGAACCAGCAGCACCTACAGCTTGCACTGACACAACGTTTGCAAACAGCGGATGAGCTGGATCTAATGTATAAGGTAACGTCAGGTCTGAGCGTAAAGTCGTCATTACACCGCCTCAATTACACCATATGCATCAGCAACAAAGTAATTCCAATGGAGTAACGTAGGCTGTAGTTTAGCCTCGTACTTCCCTACTGCGCGAACCCGCATAAATGCCGTTACTTTTTCATACTTATCTGTCAAAGGGTTTAGACCAAATACCGCTGGGTTGTGCAGCTCACAAGTAGTAGTAACATTGATGACAACACTGGTGCCAGTTTTGATAAGCGGAAGTAGAGTGTATGTACCTTTGTCAAACTGAAAGTCATACTCAGTCGAGGTTAGAAATTGGTAGACGGTGGGGTTAGCGTAAGCAACAAGCGCATCAATAAAATTTTGTGGAACTGTACCTTGTGCTACTAAACCATTCGCAAGAGCGATGATGGTCTGAGGGTGCCCTGTAATAAGATTGAACTCACTACCAAAGGTCATAGCGGCCTTGACTGATTTAGCTAAGTCGGTAGCAGGAGCATCAATCAGTGGGCCGATCAACCCAAACCCCGTAATAAATGACAGCATCATATCTGGCGATATTAACCGGCCTTGCGTTTCTGTGTATGCGTGGGCGTCTTGAAGTGTTTCAAAATCTTCTAATTTCATTTTGCGGCCTTAATCTTTCTGGTGACGGTTTCAAATTTGCCCGATTCGACTTCTCGCTCCCATTTGTACTCTGAGAAACCTTGGGAAACCATGAAGTCATCAAGGATGGATATTGCGGTCGCGGGTATTTCTCCTGATCCGCATGTTACTCTCGCGTCTTGAAGTCCTGACGCGATAACTGTGAGCGAGATTAGTCGCTTTCCTGTGTCGATATTCTCAAGCCTTAGCGATGTAACTAAGCCCTCCGCTATTAGCTTGTACTTGCCTGTAGTCGTCGCTGTGAGATTCATTGAGTTCTCTTTTAATTGGTTGTTATAGCTGGCCGTTGTACTTCTCTTTTTCGGTGCCGTTTGCAAGCATCATTGCATCATCAATCGCTGGAATTGCCGCTTTTAAATCCGTGACACTGGTGATGGTGTCGTCGTCGTCTAAGTTCACATATCCCGTATTTTCGAGCATGAAGAATAAAAATCGAACGTCGGCACTGACTTCTTTCAATGCTTCAATATCTGCCCAATAAGGCCTAAACCGATTAATAAATGCTTTGCGCGTGATGATGCGGGTTGGGCTCTCGACCGCTTCAATAACCGGCTGATTTATTTTTATTTCATACGTGCCGTTTGGGTTATCAATTCGGTATCTATCACCATCTGCCAATGGTTGTCCTGGGTTAGTTAAATTTGTAATCATAAATTAGCCTCCTACTATTTTTTTGGATGGGATATAAGGTAAGAACTTATCTTTAAGAGTCTCTGTTTTGTACGGTGTTCCACTAGCGTAATAGGTAGAGATCATAAAGCTATCATCTGGAGACATAAAAAACGGGAAACCTATATTTGACGCCAAGTAAGTGCTGATCAGAAATACCCGACCAAAGGTAAATGTGAGCCCAAAGTCATCCGAAAAACCTAAAAACCTAACCGATAAACCTGTTGTAATATCAGTTCCAGCGCACAAGACAAATAATCTCTCGTCAGTCACTCTTAGGCTATATGCAGTGATTGCACAACTTCTAGTAAACCCTACTACGCTGGGTATAGAGATAGGTACAAAAGTCACCCCGTAATCTCTGGAAATGTAGTTTCTATCGTGTACCAGTATGTGCTGCCCGTTGTTGGAACAGGTAAGCGCCCTTCCGCTACTAGGGGAGAAAGGGAGCGTGTTATAATACTGAGTGAAGGTGACGCCATAGTCGGTGGATTTATAGAATAAGTTATTTCCAAAACCGTAGACGTGAGAACCATCGTAATCGGTACAAACCCCGTAGATATTGCTTGTGCTGTACGTAAAACTTAGGGATACGCTCATTGCTGAGACAAAACCGTTATAAGATTTGTACACTTTTAGTTTATTGCCGTCATCGCTATCGCAGAGTAGGTAAGCATTAAGTCCGTCACCTGAAATAGCGCCAGCGAAATAAGCACTTTCTGCATAACCGCTGTCTAAGCCTCTTAATTGTAAAATTCCATTGCTTATATAGCTCACGCCTAAGGTATCGGTACTATAAACAAGGGGGGCAAAACCTCTAGTGCCGTCATGTGAAATGCAAGACTGCGTGGCTGGATAGGTAGCCGCGTTTGTAGAGTAGCTGGTTTCTACTCCATCATATGTTAATTTAACTGTTACGTAGTTATTGGACTCCGACCGCGAGCTAATAAATCTAAGGCCATTTGCGCTAAAAGCTGCCTGCCCTGCGTGTCCTGCTAAAATTACAGGATCGCTAATAAATCCATAACTTTCCGGTACAATAGCGGCTAGTTTTGGATGAGCTATCACATTCAAAATCGAACCATCGGCCTCTATCAAACTAGCGCTGCCAATACTATCTCCGAGGTGTTCAACAATTGCGCCTGTTGTTAATGTTGCCGTCAGGTTGTTGGCACCTGCATTTTCTGCAAATTGTTCTATTGTCGCGCCAGCGATGCTTAATGCGTCTAATCGCGCCTGTATGGCGCTAGTATCAATATTTAACTTTACCGCTGTTCCTTTTAAAAGAGACAAGTATCGTTGCGTTTGTGTGCCGTCTAGCGCTGCGATTTTGTCTAAGGTTTCGGTTATTAGAGTTGCGTTATCTGCCATCTTTTAAAATCCTAAAATTGAAAATACAAAGGCTTGATCGGCTTTGATATTAAGCTCGCTCAAATCTCCGGTTATTTGATCTAGAGCTGCTTGCAATCCGGTTACGCCACTAAAGTTGTGCGTGTGGGTTCCTGCGACTGTCGCGTTTGCGGCGGCGGCTGAGTTCGCGGCGGCTTCTTTGTGTTGCCTGGCGATTTCCACTTGATCGGCGGCGAGGGTGACTTGTTCCTCTGCGTTGTCCGAGAATTGTCCGGCTGTTTCGCTGGCTGCTAATTGATTATTAAACTCGGTTCGGTTCTCGTTTAGAGCAGTTACTAGGCCGTTTATTTTATCTTTAAAAACCTGTCCTAGATCGCTATTTTCTAGTTGTATATTTATTGGTGCTAGTGGTGTGGCCATTATGCTTCTTCTATCTGTGCTGTAGTCGCGTTCCGGTCGTAACCTTCGTTTACCAGGGATGGTATGACTTTAAATTTCCCAGCTAATGCTGATTCCATTTCTTGCTGCTTTCCTGTGTTCGGGTATAGGGTTATAAAAAAGTCTAAATCTAGGCCGAGGTGTTCCGTGGCATTAAAAAAAGCCACCCGATCTATGTCGCTTAAAATTACGCTGAAATCTAGGATCCTAAATTTCTTTCTCACTTTAGTGTAAAGACTTGCTCCGTCCGTTCGCACTTGGTTGCTGTTACTTTTGATTTGTGTCTTTTGCCCCCAATCAAAATTTCGGCTAGGTGAAAATGTACGGCCCATGTATATCCTGGTAATTTCTATTTCTCCGTCTTCGTTGCTCGGGTCGTTCACAGTTATTCGAAAACTCAAACCGAAAACCTCATAAAACCATGCTTGGGAAAACTTCACAGACCAATTATCAAAAGGCGAGCTAACTAGCTTCTCTATTCGCCAATCCCACTCGTCATATGCGCGTTGCTGTACTGCTGAAACGTTGCCGGAGTCATATACTGTGTTGCCGGCTTGGTTTACATCATCAAAAATTTCTAGTCTAAATGTTGCTGATGCACTTAGGTTGTGCCTGTATAAAACAAATCCAGATATTAACTTTGCAATCGTAAAATCGCCTGTAATGACGACCTCGTTTATGTCTGTCGATACAAATCGCATTTCATTTCCGTAGACTTGGGTGTTGCTTAGGGTCATTTCTCCGGCTTCGGTTCCTGTTTGCAGGGTTAGTGCGGCTTCATCGTAATAGTTATTTACTAGCATCTTAAATCTATCTGTTGCCATTACTGCCAAAACTCCACGGTTACTGTCTCGTCTAAAATGTCATAGTCTTTGCGGGTTACTATTGCATTTTTCCCGTTTAATCCTGGCGTTGTGAGCTCGGCTTCTTGGCCCATTTCTATGTCAAAGCCTGCGGCCATTTGTTTTGTCTGATAAATCAATCTAGGGATCGCGCCTATCGCCAATCTTCGGGCCGCTTCGGTGTCTGCATCTGCCTTATTAACTATTGCCGTGTCTGCGGTGATGGTTGCTGATTTCGCAAAGTCTATGGCTATCTGGTTGTCTGATGCGCTGGCAATCTTCCCAGGGTTTTGCAAATACTCTGCCGTTGCCTGGCTGGTTGCGTAAACGTTACCGGCAACGTTGCGGATCTGGGTGTAGTTCCTGGCATAGCCGATCAATACTTCTTTTGATGGTGCCATAGTGAATGCGACACGGCGGCTGTCTTCGACGTTCTGATCGTCGCTTATCGCTGCGGCTGCGGTTCCTGTGACTGTATTAAAAGGTTTAATCTGCAATATTCCTGACTCGTCAAATTTCCAAAATGCACCGATTGAAGTGGTGATGTCGTCTAGTAATTCGCCCAGGGTTGTGTCGTCGTTGATGTAGATCCCTAGCTGGTAGGTTGCTAATCCTGGATCTAGTTGCGCCCCTGGGAATATATGGCCGATGATATCTGAGGCGGTTTGCTTCCAACTACCCGTGTTAGTTCCGTCAATGTCTAAGGTGACTTGTCCGATCGGCGCGTTGTTGAATGTTATCGTGCTGTTTGCGAGGTTTACGGTGTAGTTCGCAGGGCTCACTATATCGCCGTTAAATTTTGCGGCGGTGACGGCCTGGCTTGATTCTCTGTTAAACTTGTATGTTCCGGTTAATTCATCTATCAATATTGGCGTAACATTCGATGCTCTACCGGCGCAAAAAGGAATTAATCGACCGTCTGCGGTTCGTTCAGTTAATACCGGCGCGTTCATATCTTCGGCAAACTGTCGAAAGGTGATCCTGATATTGGTTCCTGAAATCCCTACCCCATCTGATACCAGCGTTGCTACCTGGTAAAAATCGGCTTTAGTCCATGATTCGTCGCCTATAAAAATCCTGATCGCGTTACCGGCCACGGCTTTTGTTAATAAATAATCAGTGTCTTGGTGGCCCAATAATATTAATTCGCCTGGTCGCGTTTTTGTACTGCCGAATAATGCAGAGTCTATTGACGCTGAAAATTTCAAACCCCCTATTACAAAATCTCTATAGGGAGTATATGCTGGCGTGTCTGTTCGGGCGCTCCTGAAATTTCCTTTTGCAAAGCAGGCGGTTTTTATTGAGCCGCCTTCTTTGTAGTCTATTTCGACTAGAACACATCTAAAAGTATTAGGTCGCTTTAACCACTCGCTTTGTGTCATTACATCGCCCTTCTCAGGTCGTTTCCTGATGTCCTATCGTCCCGTATTTTGTCGATCAGGTCGGATAGGTCACGGCTAAAGTCTTTCATCCCATTGTCAGTTTCTTGCTTTTGTATATTCACGATCGGCGCTGGAACATTTACCACCGGCGCGGGAACGTTTACGATCGGCGCGGGAACGTTTACGATCGGCGCGGGAACGTTTACGATCGGCGCTGGCAGAGTTCCTATTGCATCCACTATCGCGGCTGTGGCTGCGTTAATTGCTGCTAGTTGTTCTTTTGCTACTTGCGTCTGAGCCTCAATATACTTGACCATTTGCGCGGTTTCGCCTTCGATTACTCCTGGTAATTTATCGATTGAATCACGCATTAATTGTGCGTCTAGCTCTGCTTGCGCTTGAAGTGTGCCGATCGTCGCTTCCATTTCTTCGCCGGCGGTTGCATTTAGCTCGTCTGTTAATAACTGAAGCTCTTTTAGTTCGGCTATTGTGTCGACTGCTAATTGCTCGGCGGCTTCCTGGTACCTTAACGTCATAAAGTGAGGTGATGGTGCCGGAGGGATCGCTTGCTCTTTGCTTCCGACGTCTGTAAATGCGCCGTATACCTGGCTAAAAACATCCTGATAGTTTGCAGGTTTGTATTGCTGCGCTAGTCCCAGGTATTGTTCTCCGCTTGATTTTAATTGGCCTATTGCGTCTGCGTCACCGCCTCTAGCTTTGCGTAGTATTTCATTAAACTGCGCCTCGGCTTCTGCTAACTGTTCGCCTGCTGTTAATGGCGAAAGGTTCCCAATTAATAGATCCTGTGATGCTTTCTTGAGTGCCTTGGCTGCGTCGTTCATTGTTTCAATGGCGCTTACTTGTTCGTTGTATGCGTTCATTTGTTGCTGGTGCGCTGCTTCGGCTTGTGCGCGGCTGTTTTCTATTTCTGCTAGTTCTGCCTGGTATCGATCGTTTATGGCCGTGTTGAGGGTGTTAACGCGTTTTAGTTGCTCTTTTACAGTGCCTTGTCCTAAGCTTTCCCGCAGATCGCTTACTTGGTTGCTGTAAAACTCATTAGCGTTAAAGTTAGGTTGCTGCTTTTGAATGTTGAGTATGGCTGCGCCAATTGTCGCGCTGGTTTCACTTATGGCCCTGGCCAGGTCACTGAATGTTTGCTCTAGTGAGTCAACTTCTCGCTGAGTATTACTGGCTAGTCTCTCGATTTGTCGTTCTATCGAGTCTACCTCTCCTTTGATTACGTCAGCGAGGCGCCGTTCTGCTATTTTTTCGATTAATGTAAAGTCGGTCGCGCCTACTTCCTCGGCTGCTTCGATTGCTGCTTGCTTCCATAATAGAATGTCTTCGATAGCTAACTGAACCGGCGTCATATCCATTCTAGCCAACTCTCGGTTTAAATCGACGGTCATGCTTAATAACTGCTTAGTTGTGTCAATTGTTACCTGAGTTGCCTCCTGGGTTACTTCTACCTGTTGTTCTATGCTGTCGAAGTAACTGTCCATCGATGGTACTAGGCTCATTAATGCGGCGAATAGTTGCTGGCCTGACTGAGTTGTGAGGTCTATGCCGTCAACTAAGGATCTGAATTCGTCCCTAGTTTGCGGTATGACTTGGCCTAACGATTCGAATTGGTCAGATATCATGCTAGCTAGGTAGTCGAATTGCTCCGCTTCTGTGAAAAATTCAGAGAAATAAACATTTACTTGATCCATGTAATTTTCAATGCCACCCATTAAATCGAGCAGGCTTTGGGTGATTGCGGTTTCAGTTTCTTTGGTTAGGTCGCCAAATCTACCAAGCTGCAGGCCGATCGCGTCCATGTTCGAATTAAATATGGCTTGCTCTTGGGCCACTCTTACTAGGGTGTCGTACAATCCCTCGCCAACTTTTTGATATTCCGCTATAGCGGGGATCAAATACTCGGTCATTAAATCGGCTTGCTTTGAAAATATAGCTTGTAACTCGGCTTCTATTTCTTCGCCTGACATATCTTTGAATGAAACGTTTGAAAGGTTTATTTTAAAGTTATCTAGGGTTTTGGTCGCTTCCTCTCCCAGTACTCCGGTGATGCTTTCAAAGTAGTCTGAAAAAATGTTATTTAAAAATGGCTTGCCGCTTTCAAAGTCAAAATTTCCGGCGGTTATTAGGTCTGCTATATTGGTAAAATTGGTCATTACCAGTTCTTTGCCGACTTCAAACCCTAATAATTCGACTGCTGATGTAATGCTGTCTGCTAGGCTAGTAAATACTAGTCCAATTTCGCGCTGTACGCCGTTGTCTAGGGATTCATATTCAGTTGTGTACTTTGTATCGGTTTTTAATCCCCACCAACTAGAATCCTTTGTTTTTACATCATAATAAGCATTGACGTTAGCTAGTCCGGTTTCGATTATATTGCCGATCGTTTGTCCAACAATGCTTATTCCTGAGTCCTCGATCGATGTCTTGGTTTTTGAAAAGCCGCTGATTATTTTATCCATTATTCCTGTAGGATCGAGCCCTTCTAGGCCGGCTCCAATTAATAACTTTTCGAATTTTGAGGTGGTCGACTTACTGCCAATCTCGCCGCCGTAATTGCTGCCGTCAAATTTGCCATAGCCGCCGACTAATGATGTGGCTAGTCGTGACATATACGAGTTGAGCATTTTTAAGCTGTTGTTCATTTCTCGTAACTCTGCGTATTGCTCGGTTTCTAATTCAATCATTCGATCGGTAGAATTGTTGATTGATGCGCTCTTTTCGTCGCTACCAAGAGTGGTTCCGGTTCCCTGGTCTTTTTGTCTATCTGCGCTAGATACTGGTGCTCCTGATACGCTTCCGCTAAATAATCCTAGTCCGGCCATTAATGCGGCCATGGCTGCTATCCTGGCGAATGCTGTGTATGGGTCACCCTGTCCTTGGCCTGCAATTGCAGCCATGGCGTTTGCTGCGGCCTTTTTAAGAGCTAGTCCAACCTCGATTATGGTAAATGCCTGCTCTAGTCTATGAAGCGTTTCACGGCCCTTTGATTGCTCGTCAAACATTTCCGATGCTGCTCCGGCCATGCTTGCGAATCCACCGACGGTTGATTGTAATCTTTCCGTCTGCATTTTCCCTTCATACTTATCCAACTCTGCCAGCGTCTTTTCTCGAAGCTCTAGATCCTGGATAGTGTTTGCATCCTTGCGCTGCTTGTCGAAGTCTTCTTGCATCGTGCTGAACATTTCGAATGATGCGACCATTTTATCTATCTGGTCAGCTATGGAGCCGAATGCGTCCGTCATGGTGTCGCCGGTGTTCTTCCAGCTATCGCCCAACTTGTCGACGTCTTTGATTAGGTCGTTTAGGTCTGCTGAGTCGAATACCTTACCTACGGTTTCGCCTCCGGCCATTTCTTTGATGGCTTTTGCTGCTTCTTTTGCTGCTTCTTTTTGCTCGTTAATGGCAGTTACATTTTCATAAACCCACTGCCTTACTTTGTCGCCAGCGTTGGCATTTTTAAGGGCTTCTATGTCTTTTGTTGTTGAGACTACCGCCGCGCCCATTTTTTGATGAAGCTTGGTTATGTCGTCGCCTGATACGCTAAACTCTTTTACTGTTTTACTGAATGAGCTAAGGCTTGCTGCTGCGGCTCCCATGGTTTCCGAGCCGGTGAATTCTGCCATTGCCTCGAATATATAACCCCATCCCTCGGCTACGGCGCTTAGAACGTTTAGAAGTGGTTCAAGTGCTGCGTTTATAAGTCCAGCTACTGCGTCGGCGCTTGCTGCCATTGCGCCGGTTGCGTACTCTCCCATGGTTAACCAACCTAGAGCGCTGGTTTTTAGTACGACTTCTAGTGCGCTGAATATGTCGGCAATGAATGCCCCGCCTTCGCTGATTACGCTTGTTAGGATCCCGCTTTCTTTTATCCAGGCTGTGGTCACTTTCACTGCGCCGCCGAGTGAGTCTATTACTCCGTCGAATATTGCGGTTAATCCCTGATCCCCTAGCGACTTGGCCAGGAGTTGGGTTTCTATTCCGACGTTGTTCATTTTTGAGGACAGCTTGCCCATTTGGTCGGTCATTGCGCCGGCGAATTCATTTTCGCCTATGCCTTGCAGGTATTCCTCGATTGATGCGGCGTCGTTCTTGATGCTTTTGGTTTGGCCCTGGAATGTAAAGGCGATTGACTCGCCGTTGTTCTTGGCTTTGATCCCGAACTGTTTTAGGCGCTCAAACTCTCCGACGGCTGCATCTGCGACCGCTTCGACCATTTGCATCATATCCAGGCCCATGGCTGCGGCTGTGTTGCCGTAGCTGAGCATGGCTTTCTCTGATGGGTTTAGGCCCATGTTCGTTAGCCTGGTGAATGCTTCGACGCTTTGGTTTATGGTGAAAGGGGTTTTCTTGGCAAAATCGGTAAGGCGATCCAGTGCTAGGGCTGCACCTCCGACCGATCCCGTTGTGGTTTTGAGTTGGGCTTCCATGCCCTGTATGGCGTCGATCCCTTCGTACAACTGTTTGACTAGATAGCCTAGCGATACGCCTGCGACTGCGCCCCCTAATAGCTTAAATGCGCTGCTGAATTGGCCGACTGTCTGGGTCGATTTCGAGGTGGCTGCGTCGGTCTTCTTGACCTTCCTCTCGAATTTGTCCAGGCCTGTTTCGCCCTTGGCGAGTTCTCCGACTAACTTGCCGGTTTTGGCATCTATAACTAGGTTTAGGGCTAACTGTTTAGTCATTTGCTTTGCGTTCTCGCTCTTGCTTTCTTAGTTCGATGATTGCGGCTGTTTCCATTGCCTGTATGTTTCTAAAAACTTCGTTTTTTTCTTCTTGTGGCCGCAATTCGAAGTCCTGGTGTTTACTGATCGCAATGTCTAGGCTGGCCCAGTTCATTCCGACTCTCTGGCCGGTCATTGGCTGTATATTCCATTGGCTATTCATGCTTAGAAATAATTCAACTGTCGAGCCGTTTTCAAAGTAAATGTGGACGTCTTTTGCTGCCTCGGGTTTGTCATCCTCGAACTTGTCCTTAAGTTTGCTAATTGCGTCCTGTGGTGCGCCCCACTGAATTAATTGCTCAGTGAGTCGCGCCAGTTCTTCGTCGTCTTCGTCCGTGTCGTTATATTGCAGCCAGGCCCAGTGCTTGGCTGCGTCTGTTAGTTTTTTACTCGGCCTTGCTTACCTACAGGTATCATTAGGTATTCTTTCATTAATGCCGAACGCACCCATGGAATGGCGACTAGTTGCTCGACTAGATTTTCGCTGTAGCTGATGTCTTCTGCGTCGTCTTCGTTGGCTTTTACGCCTCGAACGTCCTTGATAACGTCTTTTAGGAAGTCGGGGATCTGCTCGTCTTTCTTATCCTGGATCGCTTCTGCTTCCATCAACTGAAATTGAGCGTCGAACTTCATATCCTGGTATGAGCCGTCTACTGGTATTTCGCATTTGATGGTGCGCCATACTTTGCGGGTTGCATTTGCTTTGTTTAGAATTAACGCCATGTTTTTTCCTATTTGTACGAGGTTGTGGGGCTCTTTCTAACCCCTGGTTATTAAATAAAGGTGATGGTTAAATCAGTGTTAGCCGTTAGCGGAACAATGCCGCCGGTGACTGTTAACATCGATTTATTTTGTTCAAACGATCGCGTGGTGCTGTCGATTTGAATGTTTGGAACTTCGATTTTTACTGCGGTGCCTGGTGCAGCTAAATCGTCGCCTAACTGGTAGGTTAGAGCGCCTTGTGCGCCGTCTTTGGCCTTCTTGAAAAAATCAACGGTTGATAGGTCTGGTTCGCGGAACTTAACGGATATACTGCCGTCACGGTCTACGATTTCGACTACTTCCTGGTTGGTTAAGTCGGTATGCATTACCGATATGCCAGGGTTGACGGTTAGCGTGTTCATTTGCAGCGTTGTGAATCCAAAGAAATCAAACGTTTTAACGGTTTGGCTAGTTGGGATCGTTGGCGTTGTAAATGCGCTAAAATCAAGCGCTCCTGGTGCGGCTTCTGCTGCGTCACGATATAAGCCGGTGAACTTAAATTTAAGCTTGGCGATCTGGCCTAAGCTTAGGTCTAATTCCACCGATCCTACTGCGCCGTCTAACTTGTGTAATACGTCTTCAACGTAATAATACAAAGTACCGTCTTCGTAAGCTGAATCGATAAGCGAATAAACAACACTTACGCCTTCGTCGATTACTTCTGCAATTCCAGAGGCTCTCAATAGCTCGTTGTATGCTGGAACTACGCCTAAGCTGCCTGATGCGGCTAATTCAACATCAAAGGATACTTCCTGGTAAGCGGTGGCTCGTTGTGTGCCTGTACTGCCTAGAAAGCCCTTATAGTTATCTCGGGTTACTGTTGAACCGGCTAATGGGTTGTGGCTTATGCCGGAGCACAGAACTGCCTTTGTTGGCACAACTGAATCGCCGTAACTGCCGGTTGATCGCAATCCAAATAGGATTACCTGTTTTTTCTCGCTTTTGCCTGCCATTGATTAGGCTCCTTTATTTTTGGGGCTTGGTTTTGGCGCGGCTGTTTTGTTCAGCGTGCCGGTTTCTTTGTCGCGTGTGTAGCTGCCGCCTGCGGTTGGCTGCACTAGCTTTTTGTCGATCATATTTTGTTTCCTTCTAGGTGGTATTGTGTGGAAAACTGGTCGTGCCAAAGGATGAAGCCGCCGCCTATAACCATCAATTGACCGCCTTCAAAAGTCATTAGCTCTGCGTTTTCTGGTGCAAAGCTTATTAGTTCGCGCCTGGTGGTCGTGATTATTTCTTGAAGCTTTTCTGCTCCTTTCATGCCTGTTTTGTCGTTTAGGCTGGGTATGCAATAAATCACGCTATAGGTTTCATTTAATAGCTGAAGTGCTTGGCCCATTGAGCGTTCGTTCTGCTGTGCTCCGGTGCCGGCTGGCGCTATGTATGCAACTGGTTTGCGGATCAACTGTTTGTTGATTTCTTCCTCAGACATTACCGCCTCGACACGATCGAATATTTGCAATGATGCGAGGTGCTGCTGAATCTCTACCAATTTCATTAATTCAGTGCTCCGTCGGCCCATTTAGCAAAAAGCTTATTGACGATCTGCTGCTGCTTGGTGCCAAAGCCCAGGAATGGTCTAGCTTTTACGTTTAGCTTTTTGGTGTGGGCTTTAACATTCACGTTTACAGGAAATTTAAGCGGTTTGCCGAATGCCTGGCTGATGGTCTTTACGTGCGCGGGTACGCTAACCTGTTCTGTGCTGCCGAACTGCTGCATGGCTGCGTATTCTAGGTTTGTGCCTATTGTTATTTTACCGTTCGCTAGCTTGGCGGTGATGCTTTGCTGCAATCTGCCGGTGTCTCGTAGTGGCTGGCCTTGCCTGTGGGTGATGCCGGCCCATTTTTCACCGTCGGGTGATTCGCTATTTCTGAACCCCAGTTTAAAACTAGCTAGTAGCTTTTGCTTGACGGCTTCTAAGAATTTTTGCGGATCCTTAAACTTTTGGATCTGCCATTTAACCTGTTTGAAAGTCGCGCCGACTATTTTGATCGCCATTAGAAATTCGCCAAGCTGTCGCGGGTGAATGTGCGGCTTTCACGGTTTTTTGTGGTGGTGACGGCTAAAGTTTGCGAGGTGATTGATTCTGCAATGCCCAGGGTCGCTCTGCCGGCTGCGACGTCTTTCAACCATGTGACACGTTGTTGGTATCGGGTTTCGACTTGTTCCGGCGCGTCGTTGTCGTACATGCGATATCTGGCTATATCGCAGGCAACAGCCTTTAGTTGCTTTGAACCTTCGACGGGCACTGCGTAGCGAACAGCTAAATAGCTATTAATCTCGGCGTCGGCGTCTTCCATTGCTGAATTGATAACGACTAGGTTGTATTCGTTTGGCATTTCTGAGGGCGCTAGGGCACTCACTTCTTCTATGGTAAAGCGATCTACTAGGTCGGCTGCTGCTGCGTACATGATTATTCGCCGTCTTTCTGGTCGGCTTTAGCTTCGCTTAACTCGATCGCGTCGGCGTCTAGTAACTCGGCTTCAATATCTTTTGTAACCGGCACTTTTTCGCCGGCTTTTACTAATTTGCCTTTGATTCTAACGTTGCGGGTTAGTTTTACGTTTTTGCCTGACATTGGGTGTTTCCTTGTTCAAAAAGGCTAGGGGTTATCCCTAGCCTGGTTGGTTTTTAGTTATGGTTAGATAACGCTTTGTAAGAAGTAACTAGCAGCTTTGGCCATTAGCACTTCTTTCACGCTTTCGCCTACTCGGACGACTTTGCCACCACGTAACCCGACGTTTTTGTCTTCCCAGGAGCCTGAAACACGAGTTTCATACTCTGCGGTTAGCATGTACGTTAAATCGTCTCTAAGTTGCGCTGCTGGCTTGATGTATAGCAATGCTGCGCCACCTGTCCACAAACGCTCGATAACCGCTGTCTGACCTTCACGTTGCGAATTGTGACGCGATACACCGACTAGGATTTTCACGTTAAACAACTGCTCGATGAACGATAGAGGCACCAAACCCTCTTGGCCGTCATTACCATGAAAGGCTTTCACGATCTGCACGTTACGGCGCAGGGCTAGCGCTTCTGAGACACCTAAAACTAATGTGTTTGGTGTGACTAGCGGGGTGTTCATGGCGTCGGTGATTTGTTCGATCGGCTTAGACGCTGGATCCGTCCATTTGTCAGTGCCGGTTATCACTTCGTTGTGCGTATGGTTCGCGGCATTCATTACTGTGTTGGCGATACGCTTTTCACGGCCAAGAGAAATTAATTCACTTAGCTTAAGCGAGATATTACCTTCTGGATTAATGGATGGGTGGCCTTTGGCTGCGTTGACGTCTGCCATTGGGATTACGTCTTCTAAACCGTAATCTAGCACTGAGTCGCTTTTTTCGGTCGCTGTGAATTCGACCTGGTTTACGCGACCTTTACGGCCGACCATGGTGTTTGGAATTGTTAGCATTTCGTCGCTGTTGTATTCCGTCCACTTAAAGGTTTCACTTAACACTGGGGTTCGCGGTGCGACCATATCAGCGATGAAACCTTCGTTTTTGTAACCCAGGGCGATGGCCGTGAGTTTCTTATCTGCTACAAATGGGTTCATGTTGATTTGCTCCTTAACCTAAACCGTGAGTGATTAAAACAGGGATAACGTCATTGGCTGCATTTGCGGCTTCCAATGCGCGGCCTATGCGCTCGTTTGTTGCTGCTGATGCGGTGATTACTCGACCTTGCGCGTCAACTGTTAACCATGCGCCTTTGGCGATGGATGCTCCGGCTTTCGCTTTTGCAATGCCGCTTAGGATTACGTCAATTTGTGCGCCGATTGGCGCGTCTGCTGGCTCTGCTGAAATGCCCAGGATTGGGTCGGCCACATCGTTTGCTAGTTCGACTTTATCCTGTGCGGCTGATAGTGCTACGACGGTGTATCGTGGGATCGCCGTTGCTGCCATGAAAGTGGCTATTAAACCTGGAACGTTACGCATTAGCGCTCTCCTTATTTTCTAGTTCTTGGATAGCGGTCACGATGGTTATTTGTCGGCCATGTTTGCGCTGTTCTTCTTGGTATTCCAGTGCTTGGACGGTCAAGCCCTGGGCTGTTTGCGGTGCGGGTGGATCGCTGTCTTCTTCTGATTGCTCATTAAAGTTAACGATTTTTTTATTAAACTGGCTGAGGTAAGCCTCGACCATTGTTTGGGTGGTCTTGCTATCGCCTTCGCCGAATTCGACGGTTGCGGTTAAGTCAAGTTTTTCGCAAAATGCCAGGGTTGCGGCTTTCTGTGCTGGCGCGATAAAGCCACTAGTAACTAACGCATCGACGCGAGCTGCCATGGCTTGTTTGTTTCGCTGAAGGTCTGCTTCTTCAAAGTTAGCGATCCGGCCTTTTAGCTTGTCGTTTTCACCTTGCGTGGCTGCCTGTTCAGCTTCTAACGCGGCGATTCGCGTCTTTGCTTGTTCTAGGGTTTCCATTGAGTTTTCCTCGTTGAATAGTGGGTTTGCGGTTACTTGCTCGTTTGCCTTGTCGATTTTCCGATCGGCTGATCGCTTAATGTCGTCTATGGCGTAGTTGGGGATGATCGCGTCGGCTTCTTCTTTGCTGAATTTGTCGATAATAAATTCACGCATACTTTTGAAAATGCCGGCGATAGCGCTCATGTTCCAGCCGTCTTCCCAGCTTTCTTCAAATTCCACAATCATGCTGTCGGCTTCTTCAAAGTTGATCGCGTCCAGTCCTTTGATGGCTGGCGGCTGTGCGCCTAAAAATCCGACGTGACGCAAATATAAGGATCCTGGCACTGGGTTCGCTGGGTGTTCTGGTAGGTACCAGGAGGCGCTTACTTTTTTGAATGCGTGGTTGGCGACCATTTCTTCAAAGTCGGCGTTTAGCTGGTGCGGCTCTGCAAAAAGTTTGTTGTCGGCTTCGTTAAATTCGAGCGACTTTATCCAACCGTATGCTGGGTTGTCACCTTTTGGGTGGCCTATTACGATTGGAGCTTCGTGGATCGCGGGGTCGTATGCGCTGACGGCCGCGGCTAACTTTGACTCGCTAAAGTCCATAGTTGTGCCGTTACTGTCGCGGTGAGTGCCGCTTTTAAAGATGTTTATTTTTTTCATTTGCCCCTGTCTCGACTCGGTTCTTTGCGACTCGGTGTTCTTTAGGCTGTATTTGTAACTCTTATACGTTGGCGTTTTTACCCGTAAAAGTTCCAGGCATAAAAAAAGCCACCTGGTGGGCGGCTTTCGTAGAATTAAATCTACAATTATTATTTATGTATTCCTCAGAATGGGATATCGTCGTCAAAATCAAAGTTAGGGTCTGCCATGGGCTGTTGTGCTGCAGGCTGGTTTGTTCCTGGCGGTTTGGCAAAGTTTGAGCCCGTCTTGCGTCCGTCTGGTTGCCTGGTGCTTTGTTGCTCTGCTCCGCTTGGCTTGCCACCCAACATTTGCATCTGATCGACTATTATTTCGGTCGTGTATTTGTCCTGCCCTGATTGGTCTTGCCATTTGCGCGTCTGGAGCTTCCCTTCGATGTAAATCTGGGAACCTTTACGCAAGTATTCGCCAGCAATTTCCGCTAAGCGACGATCCATCGTTAATTTATGCCACTCGGTGCGCTCTTGCGGTTGTCCGGCCTGGTCTTTCCAACTCTCACTAGTGGCTAGGCTTAGGTTTGCTATTGCGTTGCCTTGAGCGGTGTATCTGATTTCTGGATCCTGGCCTAAGTTACCAACTAAAATTACTTTGTTTACGCCTTTTGTTGCCATGACTTTTTAGCCCTCTCGTTTATAAATTTGGTTGATTTGCTCGCGCATGTGTTGCATTTGTTGCTCTTGCCTTTGAAGTCTGTTTTTGGCCTGAATATCCGGCAATGGCTGCAACATTTATCTAGCATCTGTTTATTGCTCCTTTATTTAGCATCATTTAACTGTTGTACTACTTCATAAACTTCTTTTAATCGTCTAGCTGAACGGCTGAACTCCTGCTGAGAAATGCCGTAAACGATGATGCAGTTTTTCTTTGGTGTGCCGTTTACGTAGTGGTCTTTTAGTGCTGAGGTGATGCTCTCGCTTTTAATGTTGGTTAGCGATATGAGCAGGTTGATTTTTAACTCTGACTCGTACCCTTGAAGGAGCGCCCATACAAAGCGCTGCTTTCCTGGTTGCGGCGTCTGGTTAGTCGCCTCGCTTATTGGCTCAGTTGGTCGATTAATTTTTTAGCTTCGGCTTGCTTGTCTGCCGGTACCCAGTAGGCGCGACGGACAAACCCTTTTGCTTTTTGCTGCTCAGCATACGTCCGGCTTCGCTCGGCTGCGGTTTTGGTGTTAGTTTGAGTATTAATGATCTTCTCCTAACCCTATGTATGTGTTATCAAAATCATCTTGGTCACAACTTCTTATGTCTGTGATTTTGGTTCGTTTTTTAGCCATTCTGTAGAACAGGCTTTCGACGTTATGGTTATGCGATCCGTAATCTGTTTTTCCTCCGTTTAACCAGATGATTTTGCCGTCTTTATTGATGTGTAGTTCAATATCTGGATTATTTGTTCTTGATGAACAACCAGTGGATAAGGACTTTTGTTTCCAAAATTTCAAATCAAACCATCCATGAGAAGACTGTTCGCATTCCATTGATAAATATTCATCACGGTCGTTGTCGTAGTCATCGTCTTTGTATGCCTTTTGCACCAAGTCGATCATGCTCTGCATTGTTGTTTCTGCTGGCACCGGCTTAAACATTTGGTCTATTGATTCGCTAATTTGTTTGAGCGCTTCACCTTCCATGTGTTTGGCTATCTTTTGCTTTACAAATGAATTAATGGTGTCGGTGTAAGGCTCAAGTTCTAACCTGAATAACCCTTGCTCAATTGAAGTTTCGACTTGTTTTTCAAAGTGCTTAGTTAAAACCCCATAGCTTTGAAAAGCGCTTTTAAAAACTTCGTTAATGCAAGTTGTAAGCTTGTCTTCTATAACCTTTTCAATAGCTCCGCTTCCGACCATTTCTTCAAATTTTGCGTTTATTAAATTTTGTATATCTTTCATTGTTAATCTTCTTATTTGTTGGTTAGTAGTTAATGCTGACGTTTGGCACTTGCCCTTTGACGATCATGGTTATGATTTGCTTCGCCTGGGTTTCACTTATGTCTGTGGCCATGAGCGTTGCCAGGATCGCGTTGTTAATGTGCCGCTTGTACTCGTCGCTGCGGCTTGCCACTTCGGTTTTAATGTCTGGTTTCGGTTCTGCCGGTTTTACCGCCTGTATGGCTTCCTGTTGCTTTATCTTGGCTTCGGCTGCCTCTGCTCTGGCGTTTGCGTCGATTGCTTGTTGCTTTGCGTCCTGGGCGTCCTGCTCAGCTCGGATACGTGCGGCCTTTTCTGTCGCTACTCGCTCTGCGGCTTCGTTATCTGCTCTGATGTTGGCCTGGCGTTTGCGCTCGGCTTCGTCCTGCTGGGCTTTGAATGCTTCCTGCTCTTTTTGTAGCTTTTCACGTTCAGCGTTGATGCGGTTCTGCTCTGCCATGGCTATGCGCTGCGCTTCTATTTCCTTTTCGCGCTGTGCTTTGGCGATCCTGGCTGCTTTGGCGTCGAGTGGCTTCATGTGCTGATCGACCATGGCGTCGATTTCGCCTATGAGATACCGCTTGCCGGCGTCGAGGTCTTTGCAAATCTGCAGGGCGTGTTCTTTTGCTTCTTTGTGCAAGTCATTGACGGCCGTTTTAGATTTCCGAAGGGTGGCCACATGGCTTCGTGCTTCCTTCTCGCCCTTGCTGGTTTCGTAGTCGAACACTACCGATCGGTTGTTTTCTTTAACCTCAGCTAGTTGCGCCAGAAGTGGCTTTAGTGCGGTTGGTAATGCAATTTGCGTTTGTTGGTTCATGGCTTTACTCCTTTGTTGTTAATCGTCTAACTGCGCTTCTTTCAGGCAATGCTTGCACACGCCGTCTTCGTCTAATCTGTGCGCTCCCTGGTGGCATTCGACGCAGATTATCGGATCATAAAATGGGCTTTGTGTGTCGCATGATGTGGCGCTCATGCCGGCTGGGTAGTAGCTCATTCTGCTAGCCCCATTTCTTCTTTAAACATTGAGTAGCCGGCAAAGGTGATCCTGAAATAGTCGGCTGTTTTACTTGCTGTTGCGACGGCTCCCTGGTCGATTAGGCAGTTTATGGCGTTCCAGATCTCGTCGTTCTCCATGGCTTTTGTGCCGTGGGCTGCTGCAAACTGTTCGTCTTGTTCTTCTATGTCTGCGACGGTCATTCTGCTGCCGTCGTAGCTACCCATTAGGAACATGACTTGTGCTTCGTGGTTGAGGTTTCTTTTCATGGTTATTCGCCTTGTTGGTTGTTTGCGGTTCGTAAAAGTGAACCTGTTGCACCTAAAAAAGCGGCCGAAGCCGCCGAACCTTGCAGGGTGGGTTAAATACTTAAATAATATTGAATGTGTGCTTTGGGGCTGCACACTTTTTTGTTCAGGTCGATGCGTAATTCTCTGATGCTCATTTGGCCGTTGTCATCCATAACCCATATTGCAAATTTGGTTTTGTCGTAGCCGAAATCTACTAGCTGCGCGGCTGATTGGCAGACTTTCTCGAACTCGTCTAGGTTGATGGTTTTGTTTATGTCAAAGTCTGCGTCTGGGTAAGCCTGGTTGATAAAGTTTGACTCGCTCCAGTATAAAAAAATGTCTTGTGATACTAATTTCATGTTGTTTCGCCTGTTGGTTTGTTCGCGTTGGTGTGTGTACTTTATGCGTGTGCACCTACGATAGCAAGTAAAAAATACGTAAAAGTGAACTTAATTTATATTTGGTTCGCTTAACGGGATGTTGTAGGCAAAAAAAAGCGCTCCGAGTGGGGCGCTTGTGACAAACTTAGTTTTCAATCATCTTATTAGCCTCTTGCTGGGCTTATTTCATGACACCGGAGAAGTGTGGCCTAAACATTAGCGGTTCGCAAAAGTGAACACAAGCTTTATTTGTTTATGGCTAAACCAGACTGATTATTCGCCTTTCTATGCTGGTCATATTTTTAACAATAAAGTCCAATTCCAGAACATGCTCTGGCTTCGTTTTTCTCAGAAAAGAAACGATCCCGTAAGTCGTTATAAGCATGTCGCTTAGTATGTCGGTCATGTCGCATCCAACCTCTTTATGGCGATAAACGATAGGCTCTGGTTCAGGCTCTATTTTATACTGTAACAATTGGATTGCCTGCTCTAGTTGCCTGCTGCTGGCAAACTTAATACTACTTACGCCGATTTCATTATTTAGCCATCGGTAAAGTCCGGCGCGATCTCCGTTTATAGCTTGCTCTTGGTTTATTTTGGAAAGTTGGTTTACGAGGCGCGATATTTCGCTGCGGTATGCAGTTTTTGAATTAGTCATGGTTATTCCTATTAATTTAAGGTTAGTTTGCGAAAGATTTTTAAGCTTTCGCGGTCACTATAGCTGCACGTTTTTGGTAGTCAAGCGCTTATTTGCAGAATGCAATACCTAGCTCTACCCACTCTTTGGTGTTGACTAACTTAGTGATGTCGATTATTTGCACGGCGATTCGCTGGCCTCTAAATCCGTGCTCGTAAAGCGTTTCACAGACGTAGTTTGCATACCCGCTTCGGTTAGAGCCATCGTTTATGACTCCAACTTTAAATATGTTATCTGCTGCCCATATAGCGTCTTTTGCTGTTGGCTCTTTTGGGCTTTTAAATATATTGGCCACTCTGATTCTAGCGCTTGAAAGATCTGCTGTTGGTGCCGATGCTGTCGGGGTTGCCACTGTTGACTTTGGTTTTTCCGTTGGAGTTGGGGTTGCCACTGCTTGTTTGGCGACGACTGTTACTTCTTCTGCCGGCACTTTGCTGGCTTTTTCGGTGTAACCTTGATAGCTGGTGTAAACCTGATAGGCAATAAAGGCAAAAAAACCGTATACGATTAGGCGCATTATTGAGTATTGCTTTACTTTTTTTAGTGGTGCTTTGGTGCCGCATTGTGGGCAAAATTTACTATCGCTTGCTATTTCTGAGTTGCATTTTCTACAAACGTTTGTGGTCTTATCCATGGATAATGGTTCCTGCTGTTGGTTTTGGTGTCGGGGGCTAAAAATCACCGCCATAGGTGGCTGTGCCGGTCTTATTTCCCTTTCGGGTATTGTATTCGCCCACCCCCGACCGACAGAGATTAACATCGGTGACAATGTTGCACAATATCGCGGGTTGGACATTACTTTCTGGCGGGTTGCTTAGCAATAGAAAAGTTCGATAATACGTACTAAGTTCAATAAAGCGTACTCTACTGCTCCAATTTTATTAGTTTTTTTAGCTTATTCAGTCCACCGATTGGCTTAAACTGGCTTAATTGCTCGTCTGTTAAATCGGTGCCGTCTTCCACTGCCTGGGCTGTGTACATGCGATCTTCATCGTCTGTCGGCTGCTTAATTTTTTGTTTGTTGGTTTTCATAAGTCTTAATCTCGCGTTTGTTTGCTTTCCTTAGTGATATTGCTCGCATGCCTTTGCCTGTTGCTATAAATACAAATACATGGAGCCTGCCGGCTATGACGCCCTGAACGATAAACCTCTGTTCGTTGTAATCGCTCCTGGTGTCCTCGGTAATGATGGCTCTTGCCCAGTCTATTTCAGACACTTTAGTAAAGTCTAGTCCTCGTTCAGTGATGTTCTTCTGGTTTTTCACTGGGTCGTATTCTAATTCCATACCGTTGATGTTATCCACAGCAGTTCGCCCTTTTATGTCTGGCGTCCCTATAGCTTTCAGTAATGGTTTAGTGTTCTTAGATATGGCTTTGGTTGCCTGCTTGCCTTTTTTCGCCTGTGCGGCTGCCTCTGGGTCTGTTTTGGCTATCTTTGCCAGTTTTTCTTGCTCCAGTTCGGCTAACTTAGCGAATTGGCTTTTGCCTGAGTTGTTCACGAACCCTGGATCCACTCCTATTGGTATGGTGTGAGCTTTGCCGGTTGTTGGGTTCGTCCATAAATCATACTTTGGCTTTGGCGGCTTTGAAATTGTGAGCCCTTGTGCGGCTATTTCGTCTGCATCCATTTGTATTACACCACATCTACAGTTGTGTACTATTAAACCCTGTGCTACTACTATGCTTTCACTACTTTGGAAATCATAAACGTGCCCGCTAAAATCAAAATTGAAAACCTTGATAACTGGGTCGAGTTGTACTTGTCTGGTGTAAGTATTAAGCAAATAGCTGAACAAATCGGAATTGATAGAACCACGGTCACCAGAGAATTTCGCGATGCTGGTGTCAATATCAGAACCAGATCCCAAGCCGAAGTTATTAAGTGGCAATCCATCAAAAAGGATCGTGCTGCAGTCGTTAGGCAGTGCGGTGCTGCGTGGGCTGCTGCTGCCTCTAGGAACGATGACATTGAACTCGCCATCTTGAGACTCAATCGAGAAGAAAGGCTTTCCTCCAGGGCTATTGCTCTTAGGCTTAATGTTAGTCGCGGGTGCGTCACTACCACCTTGAAAAGTAATGGTGTCAAATGCGATGATTGGGCAGAAAGAAGATCTAATGGCGTCCAGCGCGGCGGTTTGGTTTCCGGTCAAATCAGTCCTTTCGAGACCCCCTTCGTTGAGATATTGATCTCCAATGGGTTTCGGGTTGTCCATCAGTTTGCTATTGCCGGCTTTAATGTTGATATCGCTTTGCCTGAATGCAATATCATCATTGAGGTTGAGCGTGGTGGTTTGAACCATAGCAAAAGCCTCAGACTTGAGCGTTTGGAACAAATTTTCAGCGCTGGTTTTAAGCTCTTGGTTGTTAGTGACAATACCAAGGATGGGTTCGACTATGTTGCTATATGCGAGAAGATTATCTCCTACGCAAATATTACCAGCAACAATCCATCCTTTCCTGGTCAGTATCGGGTGATTAGGAGTAACGGAGAGTTGGCGACCACTCGCAGTAAGTATTTTAATGGCTTTACCGTTATGCCTGCGCTTGATTCCTCCTTGGATATCTCCTGAAATTTCGGTTTCAGGCAAAAAGCAATTCCAGCCGTTCGGTGGGTAGTGAGAATCCCAGAAAGGATCGTCAACGGGTAAAACCAGGCCGTCATTGTGGCGATGTTCTGCTCGCGTGGCTCCGTCGTCTACGGCGTCGTACATCAGGTAGGGCATGTCTGCCTTGCTTTCCTCGATGGCTTGCCATTGTCCTGCGGCATAGCTGCTCTGTAGGTTTGTTCGGAAAATAGTTTCTAGCCTGGACGCGCTGCCCAGTTGCACCTTGGTGATGTGTCCGGTCGCGGCGTCGATTACGTCCTTTTTGCCCCACCATCCTTTCTTCTGCAGTATTGGGATCATGTTCTTCTTGAAGTCGGCCAGGGTGCCACCGGCCTCGATGGCTTTGTCCAGCTCATGGCGAATGGCGAGCAATAAATCGTCGTCCATCATTTTGGCAACTGTAAAAGCTGCGTCATGTTGCTTGCCGATCATTTCATGCCAGTTATAAGACTGCTTTAAGCCTTTACCGGAAAAGTAGGCGATCGCTTGTTCCGGTGGCAGGTCAAATGTGGCGGCCGCTTCAAAATAATTAATGATCATTACTTGCTACCTTTGAACATTCCCATTAATCGGCTGACCAGGGTTGCGTTGCGGATTGTCTCTGCGGCCTGTTCGCTGGCTGGCTCTGCCATTAGCTCGTTTAAGTGCTTTTTGAACGTGTCCACATCGTCGGTTTCTTCCATGAACGATAGGAGCTGCTCGATCCGCTTGCCGTACAAGTCCTTGTATTTGGTTGCCATGTACTCTGCGGCGTCGACAAGCGCTTGCTGGTCTTGTCTGTGCGCGATCCGCTTTTGGGTTAGGGCGGTGACTTCTGCAAAGTCGGCATTCATTTCTGGTAGCCCGTTGGCGGTCGGTGGGAGTACGGCCTCTTTCTTGCGCCATCCTTCGCCATAGGTTTCTTTGATGTATTCCTCGGTTGGCTCATAACCTAATTTTGTGATTTCGGCATCGCGCTTGGCCACTTCGAGTAAGTTTATTTCTGGCTCTGTTCTGCGCCATACTTTTGGTGGTTTTGCGTTGGGAAAGTTCCAGGCGATTAGGCGCTTGACCACCTGGTCGTTGAACGAGGCACATACCAAGTCGGCATCGCTTTTGATTAGTTCCTCTTTGACGCCTTGATGTACTTCGGCTTGGCTTCTGCTGCTGCCGTTGTCTGTGGTCATGGTTTGGGATAGCACTATTTTGGCGATCGCTGCGTCCATCGCGCCTTTTAGCCCTTCGTAATCAACCGAACCGCTGCGGGTGGCTTCTAGTAGTTCGATTACAAAGTCTTCCGGTATTACGACGCCGCTGTCTGCTTGTATTGCGTCGATTATCTCTAATGCTTGGCCTCGCTTTTCTTCGTCCTGGTATTGAGCGTTGTTTAGCTTGGCCACGGCGGTTGGCATGCTGAATTTTTCTAGGTGAATCATCCAGAATTTAATGCCGTTACGCTTAAAAAATACAGGCCAGTAGAGCGAATGCGCTAAACCTTCGCCGTATGGGTTGTCGTCGTGGCTTGCGCCCATGGAGACTACCCAGAAGTTTTCGGGAGGCATTATTTTGTTTTTAAAGTTATCGGTTTTTAAATACAGATTGCCTTCGACGTCAAAGCCAAACCTTGCGCGATCTCTTACTTTGATTTTGTCGATTACGACGCGCCCTTCTGCGATGGTGTATAGGGTTTCTGCCACTGACCAGCCGTAGTGGATGGCATAAAGCATTTTATCGGTGATGTTGTCGAACCCGATCCGGTCTAGTTCGCCTCTGAGCCATTCTGCGGCCTCTTCGTCTTCTGGGCTTTCTGTTGCTGCGTCAACGTACCATTCAGCGTTTGTGATGGCTGTGCGGCGTTGTTGAAATGTGCTTTTTACCTGGTCGTCGCGTAGTAGGTCGGTATAAACACGAAGCCGGCCACCTTGTTGTTGTAATACTGGATCGGGGTTTTCGAGCATGCCGTCAATAAATGCCCTGGTTAGCATTATTCCGTGATCCGCTCGGGACATTTCTGTCAGCTTTAGTTTTGCCGGTGCGTTTTTCTTGTCTGCCATGGTTTAAAATCCTCTATATTTAGTGTTGTTTCGGCGCACTGGTTTGCCTCGGCCGTTTATTTCTGCTTCTAACGTTCCGGCGTTGCGCTTGCCGGTTGACGCCATCCAAATGTCTGTAGATTTCCCGACTACCCAGTCTATGTACTGGCTCACGCTGTCCACTTGGTCGTCGTGTGTCGATAGTGGGAATCCGAAGAACTCACTTTCAAAATCCATTAGCCATGGCGCTATTTGCGGTAAATAAACCTGCTGCGCTTCGACGGTTGAGCTTGACCTGACGGCTCTTTCTAGCTTGTTGCCTTTGGGCTCTATCGCCACCACCGGCATAAAAATAGGTTTTGGATAGCCTTCTAGTCTTACGCCGGTACGGCACTCTTGTATTAAGCTCTGGCCGCTTGATTTGTCCTCAATGAGTACGGTATCTGGCCGCCAGTTCATGTATAAATTTGCCAGGATGCGTTTTAACTCTGGGTACTCGACGCGATCCCGCCATACGCTTAACAAATAATGGGCTCGCTCCGTTTGCCCCCAGATGGTTAACACACTTGGGTCGTTTATCTGTTCTGGTTTATAAGCTGTGTCAAGGCTAAACGTTACCCGTAAAAATTCCGCTGGCGGTGTCTGGTACCGCTGAACCCATGCGCGTTTAAAGATTGAACCCTCGGCCGGCTTCGGTTGCTGCTGGTATAGCGATCCCCAGTTTCTGACGCCTTGGACGCGCTTTTCTCTTACCCAGTGTTCCTCGCTAAACCATTCCGTCCATAACCACTCGCCTATTTCACGACCTAGCGGATCGTCTTCTCGTTCGCATTGCGCGGGTAGGCATACGACATACCATGGTTCACCGTCCTTGCTCATTACCCAGCCTGATTCGCCGTTCCAGTTGTCGGGTAATATCCGGCCGCTTAAGTCGTCTTCGTGCCATCGTGTTTGCACTATGGTGATGAACGCGCCAGGTTTTAAACGTGTTCGTAAGTCGTTTAGGTAGGCGTCCCAGGTCTTTTCGCGGATCTTTGGGCTGTCTGCGTCTTCGCGGCCTTTGATGGGGTCGTCAATGACGAGGCCGTCTGCCCTGTTGCCGGTGATGCCTGATAGGATCCCGCCGCACATGTAGGTGGATCCGTTGGTCAATGCCCAGTCGTCTATTGCCCTGTTATCTGATCGCAGTCGGGAATCAAACAATTGATTGTATTGGCCGCTGCTGGTTATGCTTCGGCATTTGCGGCCAAACTTACGGGCTAGGCTGGCACCGTAGCTGGTGCTGATGATGTTTTTGTTTGGGTTTTTGCCCATGTACCAAGTTGGGAAGGTCACGCTCACATAGGTCGATTTGGCGCTGCCTGGTGGCATCATTACCAAGAGTCGGTTGTATGTGTAGCCGGTTTCGGGATCTATTTCTTTGCGCTCGACCTTTTCCAGTATGCTGTTTAATAAGCTGTGATGCTCTGCCGGCTCTACTGTGTCGGGATAAAAAGCGCTTGTTATTTCGTGAAGCTTACACTTTGGATCGTCGCATCTGTCGCCGTCAGGGCATGTGTCCTCTTTCAGTGGTGCGCCTGGGATCTCGATGTACCTGCAGTAATCATCTAAGCTAATTGTCGCTTGATATCTGCGATCGGCTTCGAGTAATTCTAGGTACTCGAGTTCCTCGGCTGCTGTCATTGTTTACGCTTGGCTTCTAACTCTTTAATCCTGGCTTGCCGTTCTTCCGGTGTTAAGTCATGAAGCGGGTTGTATTGCGCTTTCCCGTCCGGCGTTGTCGGGGCTATCTTCTGAGGCGCGTCTAATCCCATCAATCGGTTGATGCTGTCCAGTACCCTGGTTGCTTGCCCGATGGCCGCCACTTCTCCTTTGCCTACTTGTGTCTGGAGCTTTAAGAATAGGTTTTCGTATCGCTCGAGCTGAATGGCGTGATAGTTTTTTGCCGCCTCGACGTTCAATTCTTTCAGTTCTTCGGATGCTTTGGTTACATGCCGATGAACCGCTGATACTTGGATCCCTACTTTGTTGGCTATCGCTCTAAACGTGAACCCAAGCATGCGAAGCTCCAGGCATTTAAGCCTGGTTTCTTTCGCGGTAAGTCGTGACCTGTGTGTCTCTGGTAATGCCATAGCTTATCCTTGAACGCATGAGTTGAATGTCGCACCGGTGTCTTGCAGGATCGCGTCCTGTCCACTGAACTCTTGGTATCTTCTGACAATGACGTCAGCGTAAATAGGATCCAGTTCCATCACTCGAGCTTTGCGGCCTATCTTTTCACACGCGACCATTGTCGAACCACTGCCTGCGCAAAAGTCTATGACCACATCGCCTCGCCTGGTGCTGTTCTTCAATTGCCCGACGATCAGCCTGATAGGTTTCATGGTCGGGTGCTCGCCGTTCTTGACGGGCTTGTCTTCGCGTATGATGGTTGTTGCCAGTGTGTTTCGTAGTTCGCGTATGTAGTTTGCCATCTGGTTTTTATCCATGGCTTTTACATCTGGCTGGTCGTCTATGACGGTTGTCTTGTTGAACTCGCCGTACCATTTGTGCGCTGCGCCTGGTTTCCATCCGTATAAAATGGGCTCATGGACCCACTGGTGGTCTTGTCGCCCAAGGACTAAGCCGTTTTTAACCCAGATAAGGCATTGCTTCACGCCGAGGCCGGCTTCCCTGGCTGCGCCTCTAAAGTTCTCGCCTTCGCTGTCTGCGTGGGCAATATAAAACGGGGCTCCTTGTTTAAGCACTGTGCAGCAACTGGTGAATAAGTCCGTCAGAAACAACCTAAAGTTGTCATTGCTCATGCTGTCGTTCTTGATCTTCTTGCCGTCCGTTCCTTCGTAGTCGACGTTGTATGGCGGGTCAATCCACAAGCAATCGGCCTGTTCGCCGGCCATCAGTGTTTCTACGTGCTCGATGTTGCAACTGTCGCCGCACATGAGGCGGTGATTGCCCAGGATCCAAACATCGCCTGGTTGCGTCACGGCGTTTTGTTGGGTGCTTGGCGCTTCGTCGTCGTCAATCTGACCTTCTACCTCGACTTCTTCAATGTCAGGGTTATCGCTCATTAGGCTTTCAAGGAATGCGTTTAGCTCGTCGTCTGCTACGATGTCGATGCTTTCCAGTAGGTCGTCTAGCATGGCCTGGTCTTGCTCTGCCATTGCGCCTAATGGGTCGATGCTGGCGAGGGCGATTTTCTCTTGTTGTTCGGTCAGTTCGACGTACTTAACCGGCACCTTTTCGCCTTTTTCTTTGGCCAGGTCAACGCGCAGATGTCCGTCGATAATGTGGCCTGTTGTGCGGTTGACGATGACGTCCTGGATCCAGCCAATCTCGTTTAAAACGCCATTTAATGCCTGGCGTTGGTGCTTCGGGTGGTTTCTAAAGTTGAAGGGGTTAGCCATCAGTGTTTTGGGATCTTCAAATCCCGAGCTGACGATCCTGTTTTCCCATAGGCTTTCTTTTTCTACTGCGTTAGTCATTTGCGATCCTGGTTTTGTTTTTGTTGTTGGTACCACTGCTGGCGCTCGTCGTAGTAGTGACTCATAGGCCGTTAAACTTGGCGTAAATCCGCACTCCAAAATAAAGTATTTGGCTGTTTATTTTGTTTACGCCGGTGTCGAGCAGGGCTTCTTTGAATAGGCGGTCTGCTTCTTTTCGCGTGTAGCTTGGAGTTGCTAGGGCTGCGTCATGGATGATTGCTGCATCTTTAATCTTGCCGCTGTTTGAATATGCCCAGCGCAAATACCAAGGGACGGTGGCTAGGTCGGTTTTTGTGCCTGTTCTTATATGCAGTACTCGCCCTAGCTCTGAGCTTTCGAATGTTTGGTTCTCGGCAACTCTAAAGCTGCCGGTACCTGGGATGCTAACGAGGCTGATTGCGCCTTTTAGTTTTTTCATTTCTTTTTTATCCCTGGTATGGGCAATGCGCCCGAGTTGACGTTGGGTACCAAAAAGTAAAAGGTGACGACGAGCGAGAAAGGCCATACCCATACTTCGGATAGTAATTCTAGGATCCACTTCGCGTCGTCTACCCATCCGACTAGTTGTGCTACTGTGCCGATTATTGATAGCAAGGCCACCATGCCGGTTACAATCCAAGCCACACCTCGCCGGCTCTTTGCGCTGGGGCTTAGTGCTGTCATTAGCTCTAGGTACCACTTATCTCTGCGCTCGTTGGCTGCGGCCTTTTCTTCTTCTGTGTAGACGAGTGCGTCACCGGTTCTGATTAGGGCGTTAGTGCCTTTCTCGATCAGGTCGTCGCTACTGAATAGGGATTTAAAGAAACTCATTTTCTGCTTCTCCACGGTTCCAATAATAACTATTCGAATCGTAAAAATCCGCCGCGACTGCTAGTGCTATTTTGCTGTGTTTAAACATGCTATTGCTCCGTTTGGTAGGTGCCGTTGTGCGCTCTCGATGTAATGCTCGGTTGTGCCTTTTCCGGCTTTTGTGTTGTAAAAGGTTTTCCAGTACTGCGCTCGATGACATAGCGCGGTCGGTATTATTTCGGGCCGTAACCAGTATTTAAGCCTGGTAAATATCAGGGCTAAAAGTGGATCTTCTGCCAGATCTTCAAACTTTGCGGTGTAGACGTTGCGGCCTAGTTCGTGCGCGACCTTTTGGGCGATATCAAATCGGGTTCTGGTTTTGACGTCTTCAAAGCCTATGCGGTCGAATTGCGTTAATCCGTATCCGGCACCGTTTGGCGTTGGGTCTTTGAATTGTCCGCATTGGGTTTCTGCTGCTGCGGTTTCGACTAGCAGCTCCATGGCGGTGTAGTTTGTGCCGTGTCCTATGGTGTCGCATACACGGTCTGCTAGTTGGCATAGGTGATTTTTACTGGTTATTCCGTAATGAAATGCCATATTAGGATCTTACTGCCTTGCTAGCGCTGATTAACCATTCAAGACTTCGGGTGGTGCCCATACCTGAAAGTAATCCTATTAACAACGTTTGCCAAAATCCGAGGCTCTGAATAACGCCGAACGCGTATATTGCTGTTCCGAACATGATCGCCAGGATTAGCTCTCCACAAAATTTGCGTAAGTTAAACGGCTCGTTGTTCACTAGGGTTCTAGCGACTAGTCCTGCAATCATTGCAATGACTACAGCGATTAATTCTCTTAAAAATGGGGTTTCTAATATTTTATCGGGCATTATTTTTTACTCAGTATCTTTCTGATGTTGCGGGTTGAGACTGAGAATTTTGCCGCTAATTCGTGGATAGTTTTACCCGTAGAATTTCCATCAACTATCTGAATGTTGCGGTATTGGGTTAATAATTGGCGCGGTACCCAAATGTCACCACAGCCAAAATGGCGCACCAGCTTGATAGCTGCATCCACTCCGATTGCATCCACGATGGCTTTTGTTGGTGCTTTGGCGGGAATGTATAAATACCCGACAGCAAATGCGCGTTCTAGGTTTAGCGTGGCCTCAATGCCTATCGTTTCTATTAACTCCTGTTCCCATACGCTGTTTGTTGTTAGTTTTTGTATTGCAGCTTGGTTCATTGGTTTTTATTCCTATGCGGGGGTGAATTCTTCAAATTTCCAGCCACCACCTTGTTTCTCGGTGACTTTCTGGACGGCGATAAAACGGAAGTGATGGTATTTGTCTGCGGCGACTTTTATTTTTACCCTGGCGTCGTCTTCCCAGAATCCTTTCACCTCGAAAACAATAAATTCTGTGGGCGTGGCGACGAAAAAGTCCGGCGTGTAAAACGTGGTCTTGGCTAGGCGTAGTTTTATTGATTCAAACTCGCTCGATAAAAATTCACCTGAGAAGATGCGCGGTTGTATGTAGCTTTGCAGGAATAGGGTTTCTGTTTTGTTCATTGCTCCTGGCGTGTGTTTGGGGCGCGGTCGAACTTTTACCCTGGCGCTAGTGGTTGCCTTTGGGGTTGTTGCTCTGCGCCTGATGCCGGCCAGTTGGCTTTCGCTCATTCTCATGCTCGTTTTCTCTCTGTGCTAAGTGGGCGCGACCATAGGCCGTCTGCTGATCGTGGAGTTCCGTCGTTCTGCGCCTTGGTGGGTTTCATGTTCTGCAGTTTGTTTAGTCTGTCTTCCTGGCTCATTGGCTTAACTTCCTGCCCTCTGGTGTCGAGCTTCATGTTCAGGTACCTAAAAAAGCGCTGACTCATATCCTCGATTTTTACCTGGTCGCCTAACTTCTGGATCCTGGCTAGCACTTCGCCATGCTTTGCCTTTCCGTTGTTGACTTGGTTTGCCCATAGCGCTGCTTTTAAATCGCGCTGTAGCTTTCTCTGATCGCTTATTGGTTTTATTGCTATGTTGTGTTGGGTCATTGCCTTTTGCCTTTTCTGTGTTGTTTCAGGGCGCTTTATTCGCTCCCCTCGTTCACTGGTTACTGTTCACACGCCGCCAGTCCGATTGCAGTGCATCGCCACACTTGGCTTTTTCGGTTGGCGATGGTGCATCTTCGGATCTCTACTAATTCGATTAGTCCGTTCTTGGCCAGCTCTGGTAATCGTCTGCCCATCATGACTTTCGTTTGGTTTGTTAGGGCTTGCATGTACTCAAAATCGTAACTGTGCCGGCCTTTTCTTTTTGCCATGTGGTCATTGGTGTTCTGGATGGCTATTTCTGCTCTTGTTCCGGCTCCGTACAACGCGACCATGCGTAGTGTTTGGAGTTGTTGGTATATTTGCGTTCCTTCGGCTTCGACTTCGGCTGCAGCTTCGTGACTGCTTATTGGGTCGATACGTCTTGCCAGTTGACTCATAAAATCGCCTTTATTTTTGGTTTAATGTTTTAAAACGTTGTTTAGCTTCTGCTAGAAGTTGGGCTTCAATTTTTTTACGTGCTGCGTTTTCTTTTGCTTTGTTCGCCGCGACTTCTGCTTGTTTTTTGTTTGGCGCGAGTAGCATTGTTCTTATGTTGTTTATTTTTGGCGCTCCGACCTTCTCTCGCTGGGCTCTTAGTTCGTCGGTGAGAAGCATTTCCGCTGCCGGCTTAAATTCGAGCGCTGCCACTGGCTTTGGTCTGTTGGCTTTGCAAAATCGGAGCGTTGTTGCAATGTCCGGCCACTTTAGATCGTCGTCCTTTTCCATTTTTGTTTTTAAGATTTCCATTCCCCTGTCGATCTCTGCCCTGGTTAGTTCACCTATTTTGCTGCTCCACTCTTGCTGGCTTTCAAGCAGCATTTGGTCGCTTTTAAACTGGGCTCTGTATTTGGCTCCGTATATCGTTTCTAGGCGCTTATAAAAGTAAACCGTCGCCTTAGCGTTGTAAGCGTTGACTGAGTTGGTAAACGTTCTCTGTTGGGTCGCTGAATAGGTCGTTTGCCCCATTGTTGCTGTTGTTCTGCTTAGTAGTTCCGTTGTGCTTTGCATGTTGTTGGTCTCGTTTGTTGTTGCGGTTCATCCAGCCTTTCGCCGTGGCTTCCCATGATTTCATCTTGACTCTGCCTACCATCCAGCCGTTGGCTGTGTAGTGGTTTATAAATGCTTCGGCGTCGTCGGGTGTTGGGATCTTGAATTCAGGTTTTTTGTCATTGCGGTACGTTGCCATGAGTTCTAAAACTTGTTGTTCAGTGGGAGGGGTGAATCGCGGGGTTGGTGCTTTTTTGGGGTTGGTTAAATTTTGTTCGACTTCGCCTCTATAGAGATTATCAATAGCGGTTGTATCGGATATGGGTTGCAGTGGGGTGTTTTCCCTTGGTTGCTGTGCTGGTTGCTGTTGCGTCGCTAGCCCTTTGTTTATATGGGTTTCGCTTGGTTGCTGTGCTGGTTGCTGTCCTTGGTTGCTGTCTGGTTGCTGTGGAATTGGGCAAATAAAAGATTTTTTGACGTCGTTTGTTGCCAATTCACAACGCCAAGAGGGCGCTAGTCCAGCGGTGATGTTTCCTTTGTTTACCTTGGTTATGAGGCCTGATTTCTCTAGGTGCGCGATAATGGTTCTTATCCGTTGTCTAGATGGTGAGGTGGGCTTTTCTTTCGATCGTGGGTCGGGTCTATACTCAAGCTCTGCAATCATTCTTGCTTCGCTTAAAAAAACGATACCATCCTGGTAATTCATAAACCTTCGGAAACACATCACATAAAGCGCTTTTGCTTCGGCGTGTAATCCTGGATCTGAAAGCACCATGTATTCGGTGGCGTTTAAACTCATTCTGGCGCTCGTAGAAATTTGAGGCCAACGTCTGCAAACTCGGTTAATGACTCGTACATTGATCGCTTAATTGTTATTGAGTCGTCCGTGATCTCTAAAATCGTTAGGCCACATGCGTCGAGAAGTGTGCAAAATTCCTCTGTAGTGACTTTGGTTTCGCCCGTTTTAAGTCTGCTTATAAAGCTTGGATCGCGACCTATTGCCTCGCCGGCTAATTTTGTGCCTATTCCACAAATACCTTGCATAAGTAAGGCGTTCATTTTTGCGGCGCTTTTGCTTATTTTTCCATCGTTCATGTTGGTAATATTCCGTTTTTTGTTGGTTGGGTTCGTATCGCTGGCGGTTTTCGCCTACCGTTCAGCTTTCCGAACTTTAAATGTTTTGTTGCCGGATCTCAAGTTCATGTTTGTGAATCACTAATTGTTTAAGCTGGAGGTTATATGAAAGACGAAAATATTAAGGAATGTATTGAAATGCCCATAAAGCAAAATTTAAGCAAAGTCAGGGAAGAGTCAGCGGCGCGTCTTAACCGCAGGGCGGCTGAGTTGAACATTAAGCAGGTCGATGTGGTTCGCTATTTGTCTTCTTCTAAATCCACGGTTAATGGTTGGTTTGCCGGCAAGGCACAGCCGAGAGGTAATGATCTATTAAAATTATGTCGTATGCTCAAATGCTCTGTTGATTGGTATGTGACGGGCTCTGGCTCTGTCGCTCCTACCACTGAACTGCTGGCCTTTGCGGTTTTTCCTGGCACTTGGGAGGCCGATCTTGACTCTGGGGCTCAGTTTTATCGTGTGCCTGCTCTGATGCCTGATGGAACGCTGGATCGTGATGGTGCAATGCCTATTCACAGATCGTCGTTTGTTGAGTTTAAATCCATTGCTTTGGCTGCCTGGTTTTGGTCAACAGGCGGTAGTGCTCGGCCGCTGGTGTCTGAGGGTGATATGGTTCTGGTCGACACTTCTGAGGATAAATCCATGGTGTCAGGCGGCGTGTACGCCTTTAAATATGCGGGTGGATTTAATATTCATAAAACATTTGCCAATGTTGACGGCTCCCTTGTTCTTGAGGACTCGACAAGGCCTGGCGGCAGTTTGACGGTTAAAGCGTCAGACGTAAAAGTGATAGGGCGTGTTTTGCACCGTTCTGGTTCACTGTAAATATCGCGTATAGATTTGATATATTGATACGTGTATAGTCGCTCCTTTTTTTCACCAAGGAGCTTTTATGCCGCTGTTGTTTTGCGTCGCTGTTGTCGAGTTACTTGGGGATGTGCAGGACTATAAGTTTACTGCCCAGGTTCCCATTCATGCTGTTGACGATACCCATTTATCTGAACAATTAGACTGCCTCGGTCGTCGTTATAATATTTTAAGTATTTCAAAAAATCCCGCTTAAACCGTCTTAAACCGCCTTTCGTGCGGTTTTTCTTAATTTAAAGGTTCGCTTTCTCGTACTTATGACTTGCATTAAGTTCACTTTGTTGTAATCTCTGCTCCGTAAACCGGCGAAACGTTGCGAAAACATACGCAATTTGGGCGCTGAAACGAAAAAAACCCGCTAGGGCGAACTAGCGGGTTTTCCAACAAACGTCAGGCAATGCCTGAACCAACGAGGTAATACTAGCATGAAAAATCCATTGCTGAATAGTGTGAATTCTAAAGTTGAACAAATTTGTTTTGCTGTCGCTGCGGCTAAAAAAGCCGGCTTAAGTGCCAGCGTTGAAATAGCCGGTCAAAATCTCATCTGTAACTATGACGGCTTTAATCGTGTTATCGGTCTTAATTTAGATACGGCTCCCGATCGCCTTAACTCCCTTTTAAACGACATTTACGCCATTACGCCTTTAAGCGTTGCGGTTTAAGGATCCCTTATGAAACTTCAAAATTACTCGATTACCTTTACGCCTTTATCTAAAGCGCCGGCTGGCACTTTTTGTCTTACTTTCGATTTACAGGCTGTCTCTGAACGTGTGGCCATTTCGCTTGCCGAGGCTGAACTCGATAAATCTGGCAGTCCTCGCGCTTATTTTAAAAAGTCGGTTGATGTCGCTCTGGTTCGAGACAACCTAGAAACTGATGAGCCTGTTGCTTATGTGCCTGTTGTTCAAGATCCACCAGCGGCCTCTGATGCGCCCGTTGTTCAGGATGAACCGGTTGTTGATGATCATAAGCCTGAGTCTGCGCTTGTTCGTGAAGTGCGGATCTTGAATGAAAAAATTAACAGTCTTGATCCTGGTGAGGTGTTGGCCAGCATCAATGTGTCGAATGAGGCATATCACGCCGCAGAAGGTCTTAGCTGCAGTCAGCTTAAGCTTTTCATGGAATGCCCAGCAAAATACAAAGCAAAGTTTATTGACAAAATTATGCCGCCGGTTAATAGCGATACATTTTCGCTTGGTACTGCTGTGCACACTATTGCCCTTGAGCCTTGGTTGTTCAATAAAACGGTTATTCGTTTGGATCCTGAAATTAAGGTAAGGCGCGGCGCAAAATGGGAAGCGTTTCAGGCTGCTAACCCTGGCAAGTTGATTTTGCCAGGCGCTAATTATGACCTCGTTAAGATGGCAAACGATGCTATCCAGGCGCATCCGTATGCTGGCGAAATGCTGCGAGGTGGCATGCCGGAAGTGTCGATCTTTAAACGTGATGTTGAAACTGGCTTGATCATCAAATGCCGTCCTGACTTCCTTATTGATGGCGATCTGATTATCGATGTTAAAACGGCGGCCAGCTCTGAGCCTAAAAAGTTTGGTATGGACGCTAAAAAAATGGGGTACCACATTCAGGACGCTATGTACCGCGATATTTCTGGGATCCCTGAGTTCGCCTTTCTGGTTATTGAATCTAAAGCGCCGTGTGTTGTTACTGCGCCGGTAATGATGGACGACGAAGTGCGCCGCCTTGGTTATCTGCAATACCGCGATGCCTTACAGCGTTTAGTTCACGCCTATGAAAATGACGACTTCCCAAATTATACAAATGAACCTGTGATCGTCGGGCTTTCTGCCTGGGAACGCACACAACTTGAAAAACTTGAAGCTAAGAGGGTCGCGTAATGACTACTGAAATTGCAAACGTAAACACAGCCGATATGATCTTTAACAGCCAGTCCATGGAGCTGCTTGATACTTTGGCCGCGACAATGTCCATGGGTATCGCTACGATCCCTAAGCACTTGCAAAAAAACAAATCTGATTGCATGGCTGTTGCGATGCAAGCGATGCAATGGGGTATGAACCCGTATGCTGTCGCGCAAAAAACACATTTAATTAATGGCACTCTTGGTTATGAGGCGCAGCTTATTAACGCTGTTATTTCTAGTTCTCGCGCCATTAAAGGCCGGTTTCATTATCGCTATGGTGGCAACTGGGATAATACGGGCGACGGTAAGGCGGTTAAAATCGAGGCCGGTGTCAACGTTAATATGGGCGTTACTATCGACACCACTTGCTGGGTTCAGGTTGGCGCCGTGTTGGCCGGTGAAGACGAAATAACGTGGGGTGAGCCGCTTTATCCCTCCGCTGTTACGACTCGTAATTCGCCGCTGTGGAAAACGGCACCAAAGCAGCAAAGCGCTTATTTGGCACTCAAATACTGGGCTCGTTTATATTCGCCGGCGGTGGTGATGGGCGTTTATTCTCCTGATGAATTTGAAGACTATACACCTTCTGAACGTGTCGTTAACCCTGCGCCGGCTTCTACTGCGCCGGTCGAAGGTTCAACAAAAAGCAGCAAGTTAAATTCCATCTTAAATCGCAAATTGACGGTCATTGAAAATGAGCCCGAAGTCGTGCCGGAACAGTCCGGATCTGCTGCCGATGAAGACGGTGTGATAAGTGAGGTTACTGCCGACTTCGCTAATCGTATCGGTCACGCTCGAAGCCTGGCTGAACTAGAAAAAGTTGGCGCTTTAATCAAAGGCGCGGTGGATGGCAATGTATTAATCGCTATGGAGCGCGACCTTCTATATTCGACTTTCGGTGAACGTAAGCATCAGCTAAAAGCCGAATTTGCAAAGTCTAACGAAGATAACCAGGCATAAAATGCCTAATTTACCCATCACTGACCTGGTGCTGCACTTCGCCTTGGCTTGGCATTATCACCTTGCCAATGGCGGGAAGTCTCGCCTTGATGGTTTTGCTCGCTCTTGGTTGCGTCGTGTGCGTGGCCATGGGTGGAGTGTCCAAGCCGACAAAGCGATCGGCTCTATTATCGGCCAGCGTAATCCTGGCGCGGCGTTGTTGGCCGGCCTTGCTGAGTACGATAAACAATTAGGAATTTATTAAATGTCTGGTTTCCATGGTTCTACTACGCCGGTTGAAATTCGCAACTTTTGGCGAACTCCCGACTGGCTTCATAACCCGCTTGATCTCGAGTTCGACTTCGGTGTCGATGTTGCAGCCAGCGCTGACAATACTCGGGTAAAGGATGCTTTTATTACAAAAGAAATGAACGCGCTTTCTGATGATATTCAATGGATTGACTATGTGCATCCTGATAAGCCGGCGACGGCCTGGTGCAATCCTCCGTATGACGATATTTACCCTTGGATGGTCAAGGCTGAATATGAGGCGCGTTTTAACAAATTAACCACCGTCTTGCTGGTACCCAATACGCCGGATGCTGCGTGGTGGCCTCGCGGGGCGTCTGAGATCCGCTTTTTAACTGGCTTTCATCGCCCTGGCAATCTTCGCAACATTAGCGGTCGCGTGTGCTTTGTTCGGGCTGATACGGGCGAGGTTCAGCGTGGGCAAAACAAAGGATCTGTATTAATCATTTTCGCGCCTTACTCGCTCGGGAATATGACAACTAAATATATCGGTATTGAAACCTTTGAAACTGGAGCAAAAAAATGACTGCTGGATTTTTTAACACTACACAGCTTTGCCATCGATATTCTGTCTCTGTTCGGACGTTGGAAAATTGGCGTAAAAAGCGCGGATTTCCAAAGCCGGCGATAACGAGCAATGGCGCACAGAATTTATACACTCTTGCTTCTATTGAGTCTTGGGAAGCTAAGCAAATGGAAGTGAAAAACCAAGAAAGCGCGGTTGCATAACCGCCTTTAAATTCAACTAAAACAGGTAAATAAAAATATGATTGATACAATAAAAAACGCCGCTACAAGTTATGAATTTTTAAGCATGTTAGCTTTGTTCACTTTCTGGGTTCCGTTAACGATTTGCTTAACGGTTTATCTATTCCGCTTTGTTGCTATGTATAAAAAAGACCTTCAAATGTGTTCTGAAATGCATTACAGGCCGTCTTTAACCTTAGGTAAAATTGTTTGGTATTTGTCTATCTCCATAATTCCTGGCATTAACCTTTTTACTCTGGTTTTTGATTGCGCTAGCTCTTTGTTTAAATGGTTGGGCAGGGTGCTGGACTTTCCTTTGGTTCGGGCTCGGGTGAAGTAATGCCCAAGTATAAAGATGGCGATTTAATCCAGTTATTTGGCGATATTGAAGACCACTACATAAAGGGTCACGTTTCAAACGCCGCAGCTCAAATGGTAATGGATAAAGAGTATGGCGATAAAAAAGTAATATCAATTAAACATACTTTTGCTTTTTGGGGTGTGGGCTGTGATGAAACTGGGCAGCCATGCCAGATATTTTATGATCGAAGTAACCCTGGCCGCGGTCGATTCAAAGTGACTGAGGTTAAATATTCTGTTGATATTTATGAAGAGGCGCACTAAGCGCCTTTTCTTTTGCCTATCACTGTCACATTGTCTCGCTGGTTCCAAATATTATCTAGTCTCTGGTACCACTTCTGGTACCCGATTAACTGCTCTTGCAAATAGTCGTATTTGTCGTAAGTCTCAAACTCGCCGGTTAGTGCGTGGCCTATCATCTTTTCTGCGATATGGGGCTCTGTGAGCTTGCTCATGTTGGTTCGCATGGTTCGCCTTAAGTCGTGCTTAGTCCAGTGCTTAACGTTGGCCTCTGGGTGCGTTTTGTTGATCTTGTGCGTTAGGCGCATTGAAATGTCGAGTAGGGCGGTTTCGCCCATGGGTTCGCCGTTCTCCTTTGGAAATAAATATTTACTTTTTGGTTTGAGCTTTATCGCCTGGTTGAATAGCTCGATTGTTTCCGCAAATAATGGCCGCTTTATCTCTCGGTTTAAATCTGGCCTTTTGGCATCCTTTGGCTTTGCTATTTCTCTTGGTACCGTCCACACGCCGTTTTTAAAATCGAGGTGGTGTGGTTGCAATAGCCTTAGTTCGATTGTTCTGCAGCCGTAAATAATGAGCAGCTTAAACAGGATCTTATTTCCTGGCTTGATGCGGCTTTCTTCAATGGCATTAAATACCAGGTATAGTTCCTCGTCGCTGAGTGTCCGTTCGCCTCGCTTGTTGCTGATCCCAAGTGTTCGCTTTGCGGTGAATTCCATCAATGGATGCTCCTTTGTTAGTCCGTTGCCTACTGCCCATCCTGCGGCTGATTTTACGGCCGTGACCATTCGCTGTGTGATTGCCGGCACTCGCCGTTTCATGTCCTGAAAAAGCGACGACCATTGCCGTCTGTCAACTAGATCCCATGGTGTTGATCCTAGCTTCGGGAATATGTGGATCTCAAAGCCCCTTTTGACGTCATACGGGTATTTGTTCCTGACTGCGTAGTCTGGGTGATCTTTGAAAAAGTCCTCCCACCATTCAAGCAACATGCGCTTAACTGTGTACTCGGTCGTTTGCTTCGTTCTATCGACTATTCTTTCGCGCTTCGGGTTTTTATCCTCTGCGATCATGGCCTGGTATTTTTTGGCGATCTCTGACGCTTCGGTGATCCCTAATTCGGGATAACTACCGATGGCGATCTTTTCTTCTTTACCCAGCCATTTATATCGAAACACAAAAGTAATGGATCCGGTTTTGCGGATCCTGGCACTGAGGCCGTACCGGTGCGCTTTGACGACTTCCTTTTCCTGGGGCTTGTTTAATTTGCTGTCTAAAAATTTGACTGTAAGCATTGCCTGGCCTCGCGTTGGTGCTGTTCCGTGTACCCAGATTTTAAGGCTTTTGCCTGTTTTCGCCGCTGGGGTACACGCTGGGGTACATGAAAACCGTTGCTTAGGTCTTCTGTGCCTTTCTTAGCTTTTCGTTGGTTGTTGTTTGGAATGTACTGTTTTTACTGGGGATTGTCACGTTTTCTTGCGTTTTGGTGCGGGGCTTTTCGTTGGGTTTCTTAGTGTCCGTGGTTCACGTGGGCTATTATTGCTATGTTCCTCAAAAAGTCTGTTGAGGTTTGCGGTGCGCTCATGATCTTATCTCTATAGGGGCGACACACTACGTTCGTGCTTCGCCGATTAACTGAAATTTACTGGGCGCGGATTGTACAGGCTAATCATCCATATAGCGAATGACAAATAATGTTTGTGAAAAATTAACTTTCTAAATTGGCAGATTAAAGGGGGTTAGGAATTAAATGGTGCAGTAAATCAGGTTTTGTGCCAATTTGGTGCGACATTGCCTTATTTTGGTGCCGCATGTTTTGGCGTTTCAATATAATGATGCAAAAAAATCAGTAATTATGGGCATTCCTTTCTGTTGGCTATGTGGCATGATAATAGCTTCACTATCTCCATAGCTTAATATCAAGTTAGTGATTTTTTCGTAAATACTAATCCGGAGGATACAATGTCAGCACAAAAGGCCTTAGACCTTATCAAATCAAGCGAAGCAAAATTCGTTGATTTACGTTTTACCGATACCATTGGTAAAGAACAACACGTTTCAATCCCTGCTCATCAAGTTACTGATAGCTTTTTTGAAGATGGTAAAATGTTTGACGGCTCTTCAATTGCCGGTTGGAAAGGCATTCAAGAATCAGACATGGTGTTAATGCCTGATGGTGATACTGCTGTGGTTGATCCTTTCGCAGAAGAAACTCAGGTTAATATTCGTTGTAATATTCTTGAGCCTCATACGATGCAAGGTTACGACCGTGACCCACGCTCTATTGCGCAGCGCGCGGAGCAATATCTTATTTCTACGGGTATCGGCGACAAAGTATTAATGGGACCTGAGCCAGAGTTTTTCTTATTTAATGACATTCGTTTCCATACTGACATGTCTGGCTCAATGTACAAAATTGATGCAGTTGAAGCCAAATGGAACTCAGGCACTGAATACGAGCAAGGTAACACAGGCCACCGTCCAGGCGTTAAAGGCGGTTATTTCCCTGTTCCTCCAGTCGACTCAGCCCACGACATTCGTGCTGCCATGTGTTTGGTCATGGAAGAAATGGGTTTGACAGTTGAAGCCCATCACCATGAAGTTGCGACAGCTGGACAAAACGAAATTGCCTGTTTGTTTAATACCATGGTTAAAAAAGCCGACGAAGTGCAAATCTATAAGTATGTAGTGCATAACGTTGCCCATGCCTATGGCTTAACGGCTACCTTTATGCCTAAACCGATAGTAGGTGATAATGGTTCTGGTATGCACGTTCACCAATCAATCAGCAAAAATGGTAAAAACGTGTTTGCTGGTGATAAATATGCTGGTTTGTCTGAAGAAGCCTTGTTCTATATTGGTGGCACCATTAAACACGCTAAAGCAATCAATGCTTTTACAAACCCTGGTACCAACTCATACAAGCGTTTAGTACCGCACTTTGAAGCCCCTGTTATGCTTGCTTACTCAGCGCGTAACCGTTCTGCCTCTATTCGTATTCCTTATGTAACGAGTGAAAGAGCGCGCCGTATCGAAGTACGTTTCCCTGATCCTTCAGCTAACCCATATTTAGCATTCGTTGCGTTGTTGATGGCTGGTCTTGACGGTATCAAAAACAAAATACATCCTGGCGATGCGATGGACAAAGACTTGTACGATTTGCCTGCAGAAGAAGCCGCCGCTATTCCACAAGTTTGCACGTCTTTAGAAATGGCTTTAGATGCATTGGACAATGATCGTGACTTCTTAACGGCAGGCGGTGTTATGTCTGACGATATGATTAACGCTTATATCGAACTTAAGCGTAGAGAAGTACAAAAACTTAATACTACGACTCACCCTGTTGAGTTTGATATGTACTACAGCTGTTAATACATATAGAAATGAATAACAAGCCCGCAAATGCGGGCTTTTTTTTGCCTGTTTTGCGGTTACACTATTAGTTACTGACATCCAAAACTGCGTAGAATTGAGTTAATCATGAAAAATGCATTCCAGTTAATTGCCTTGTTATCATTGATAATAAGCGCCCCATTGCTAGCAACGACCATATATAAAACCGTTAAAGCAGATGGAACAGTGGTTTACAGTGATGTTCCTAGTCGTGACTCTGTGCCAGTTAATATGGTGCAAGGCAATAACGTAGTTATTCCTAAACTCGCTGATCCCGTGCCCATGGAGCAAAATAGATTGGAAACTAAGAAGTCCAATACGCAATATCAAATTACGCTGCTCTCACCTCTATCACAAGAAACCATCAGAAATAATAATGGTGAGGTAAATATTAGCTTTGAGATTAGTCCAGACTATGTGGGTAAGTCATATTTACTACTTGATAATCAGATAGTTAATACAAGAGGCAAAACTCAAATTCGGCTTAATAATATAGAAAGAGGTGAACATTTCATCGAAGTTCAATTACGCGACAACTCAGGCAAGGTCTTTGCATCATCAGGAAAGCAAACCTTCTATTTGCACAAAGCCTCGGCACTTATTAATGCTAATTAGCTATAAATTATATAATTAGTCCTAAAGTATGGGCAAGGTATAACCGTAGTGCACCGCTTTGGTGCTTGATGAAATTGAGTTTATGTCAGAATTTCCAAACTTGGACAATTTATTAGATAACTTGTCAACAGCCGTATTGTTGTTGAATGACAAGTTGCAAATCCAATACGCTAATCATGCTGCCCAGTCAGTATTTGACCGTGGTTTCAATCTATTAGTCGGTTGTTCTATTTTTCAATATATCGCCCATAGCAGCTTAGATTTAAATCGATTTAATCAGGGTATGCAGCACGGTGAGGCTTATTCAGATGGTGAAGTGCAGATATCTTTTGCTGACGGTCGTCATATATTGGCAGATGTATCGGTCACCAACATGGTCGAAGCTCACAGTAATCAAATATTGCTCGAAATTCGCTTAATTCAGCAACAAAAAAGAATTAGTCAAGAAACTCACCAGTGGGCACAGCAGCAAGCGGCAAGAGAGTTAGTGCGCGGTTTAGCCCATGAAATTAAGAATCCCCTCGGCGGCATTCGTGGTGCTGCTCAATTATTAGAAAGACAACTAGTCAGTGCGGATCAAAAAGAATTTACCACGGTAATTATTGAGCAATCGGATCGCTTAACTAACCTCGTTGACCGTTTGTTAGGTCCCAACATGAGGCCTAATTTCAAATGGCAAAATATTCATCAAGTGTTAGAAAAAATTTGCACCTTAGTGAGTTTAGATTTGAGTCACGACATCAAAATTGTTAGAGACTATGATCCGAGTATTCCTGACCTCTTTATCGACCAAGATATGCTGCAACAAGCAGCACTCAACATAGTTAGAAATAGTGTGCAAGTACTCACTGATAACAGTAGTCATATAGAGTCCCAGATTACCTTGATAACGCGGATTGAACGTCATGTCATTATTCACGGCACCACGTTTCCTTTATGTTTAAAGATCCAAATTATCGATAATGGGCCGGGTATACCCACCGAATTAAAAGATACGCTTTTTTACCCTATGGTAACCAGCAAAAAAGATGGAACTGGACTGGGCTTATCGATTTCACAAACCTTGATTGGCCATCATCGCGGTAAAATTGAAGTCGATAGTTGGCCAGGACACACAGAATTTACCTTATATTTACCCATTGATAAGAAGGAAGCAGATAAATGAGTTCAGAACCCGTATGGATAGTGGATGACGATAGTTCAATTCGCTGGGTACTTCAAAAAGCTCTTCAAACTGCCAGCCTTGGTTGCGTGAGTTTTGAGAATCCACAAGACTTATTGCTACAATTAGAAACGGGTCAAGCACCTGAGGTAATAGTGTCGGATATTCGAATGCCACAAATGGATGGTATGACCTTATTAGGAAAGGTACACAAACTTTATCCTAACATTCCGGTGATCATTATGACTGCACACTCTGACCTTGATAGTGCGGTGAATGCCTATCAAAGTGGTGCCTTTGAATATTTACCTAAACCCTTTGATATCGATGAAGCGGTTGGTTTGGTGCGGCGTGCCTTAACCCATGCCCGAGAGCAAACTAAACAGCACCAATTGCCAGAACTGATAAAAGCCACCGAAATTATTGGTGAAGCACCGGCTATGCAAGAGGTGTTTAGAGCGGTTGGTCGTTTATCTCGCTCGAGTATCAGTGTACTCATCAACGGTCAATCAGGCACTGGTAAAGAGCTAGTTGCCCAAGCATTACATCGTCATAGCCCCAGGGCTAAACAAACATTTGTTGCCTTAAATATGGCAGCGATACCCGCTGATTTGATTGAGTCAGAATTGTTTGGCCATGAAAAGGGGGCGTTTACGGGGGCGCAAAATGCGCGGCAAGGACGGTTTGAGCAAGCGAATGGTGGTACCTTATTTTTAGATGAAATTGGTGATATGCCAGTAGGTGTGCAAACCCGTTTGTTACGCGTCTTAGCAGATGGCCAGTTTTATCGTGTGGGGGGCCACAATCCTGTTTCGGTAGATGTCAGAATTATTGCGGCAACTCATCAAAACTTAGAGCAGCGAGTGGCAGAGGGGAAGTTTCGCGAAGATTTATATCATCGTCTTAACGTGATCCGGATCCATATCCCCAAATTAAGCGAAAGACGTGAAGATATTCCAATCCTAGCCATGCATTTTTTACAAAAAGCGGCCGCTGAATTGGCCGTAGAGACTAAATCGCTAAGCAAGGAAACTAAGAAAATACTGGCGCAATTACCCTGGCCAGGAAATGTGCGTCAGCTGGAAAATATGTGTCGTTGGTTGACTGTAATGGCCAGCGGTCAAGAGGTTCTACCCCATGATTTGCCCCCTGAAATTCATCAGCAGCCTATTGTTTCTGAGCAATCGTCTAAAGGTAATGATTGGCAGTCTTTATTGTCCAATTGGGCTGATGTGCAACTGCAATCGGGGCAAAGTAATATATTAGATGAAGCGGTGCTTAATTTTGAACGTATATTACTTGAACGAGCACTGCACTACACCCATGGTCATAAACAAGAAGCGGCTAAGCGCCTGGGCTGGGGAAGAAATACCTTAACACGCAAATTAAAAGAGCTGAATTTAAAACAATACGAGTAATTGACTACAGCGACTGCGGTTTGCTTCTAACAACCGCAGTCGCCGTTACTCTAGAAAATATTACTTATAAGCCGAACTCAGGTTAATAAGAAGCAGCTTAGGCGGATTTCTGCTTACTTGGTCAGCAGTGCGGCCATACCCGAGTTAAACGCCTGCATCCATTTTGTACTGAATTGCCCTTTGGCAATACGATTGATTTCTATCACCGCTTTTTTCTTGGGTCTTTGTAAATGGGCTTCGTGAGCCCGAGCATGCGTTATCGCATCAAAGGTATCTAGTATGCCTAAAAGTAAAGCCCCATCACAGATATCTTGTTCTTTAAGTCCTAATGGATAACCAGAGCCATCAACCCGCTCATGGTGTTGCATTACGATTTTACGCGCTTCATTCCATTGGCTTAGGTACTCAAGTAAGCGTGCGCTTTTGTATACATGTGAGCGCATTAAATTGAATTCTTGATCTTCTAAGGTACCTTGCTTATGCAAAATATGAATAGGCATAAATGCCATACCAAAGTCGTGCATATAGCAGGCGACGGCTAATTGATCTTCATCAATGGGCGAGCCCGCTATCTTATTAATGTAAGCGGCTAACTTGGCAATACGATCACCTCGGCCCTCCCAATACATTGAACGTTTTTCGATGGGTTTCATCAGTTCTCGAAAAAATACAATATCTGAGCGTTTTTCGTTGCTAATGGATTTGGGTATGCCGGTGGTTGCTAAACTAATAACAGCATTGGGTGGTGTTTCTCCCGACGTTGTATTGTCATCACCATGGTGTATATCTAAACTAGGGTCTAAAAGTAGTACGGCTTCTGCCAATAGTTTTTCGTGTAGCGCACTATTGTCTGGCGATATGCGCATAATTTGCGTGACCAGTTGAGAGAATAAAGCATCGTCGTATTCTGCTTTGCCATCATTGATACAGCTTTGCACAAAAATTTTAACTCTATCCATAGTCAGTAATACTAAATCACTCATATTACTGGTGTATTCAATTTGTCCTTTGCGCAAAAAATCCAATAAGTCTTCAACATGTTGCAATAGGGGGATCAAGGGGCTGAAACTCACTAAGCCCAAGTCACCTTTTATGGTATGAATGGAGCGAAATAGGGCTCTTTGTAGCTCTTTGTCGTGTGGTTTTAGTTCTAGCTCAATGAGCGTTTGCTCACTGGCTTCATAGAGCTCATTAATTTCTTCCAATAAGTCCGTCAGAATATCTTCATCCAAATCTTCATGTTGAAATGTTTTCATTATTGTTAGCCTTTTTGAGTCAAGAATTTTGCGCGGCGGGTCAATTACAGATTATCGGCCAATTTGCACAATAATTCACAAATTAGTTCAACGTTATCCCGATAACTTGTTTCAATCAAAATAAAAACAATAAGTTCAAGGTGTTTAGGCCAGCATTAAAAGTCGGTATACTGGGCCCATGTAACATTCCTTCGGATAATTTGTGTTAGCCCTAGCCCGCATCTGTGTGATATTTTTTTATTTTTTATTGATCAACTTTGTTTTGATTGTAGTCTGTCTGCTGCGCCCATTTCACCGCAATAATGTCTATTTAGCGGGTAAACTTTATAGCAGTGTTTCTTTTTTCCTAGGGCTTAAATTAGAATTGCGTGTGCCTGAGAGTATCAAGCAAGGTGGGCCATTTGTATTTATTGCTAACCATCAAAATAGTTACGATTTGTTAACCATCTGTGCCGCGGCGCAAAAAGGTACGGTGACGGTAGGCAAAAAAAGTCTTAAGTGGATCCCGATTTTTGGGCAAGTATATTGGTTGTCGGGCAATATTATGATTGATCGTAAAAACTCTGGTAAGGCACAAGATACCTTGCAAAGTGCGGCCCATAAGATTCAAAATAGAAAACTTTCTGTGTGGTTTTTCCCAGAAGGTACCCGCAGCTATGGAAAAGGTCTATTGCCATTTAAATCGGGGGCGTTTCGTTTAGCCCAAGTGGCGAACACTCCGGTGGTCACGATTGCTGCGAGTAATCTACATAATAAAATTCAGCTCAATCGTTGGAATAATGGCACACTGTTAATTGAAGTGAGTGAACCGCAATTAATGGACAGTAGCCGCGGTACTAAGGCGTGGAATAATTATTTTCACAAACAGATGGCGGCTCAAATAGAAAATTTAGATCTTGAATTGGCGCAACGGTAATTTGCCCCCAATTTTAAGTAACTCAATGATACATCTACGGGAATTAATATGAGCACAGAATTACAGGAATGGCTTGATTTTAATCAAGAAACTATTGAAGCATTAATTGAAGATGGCAGTGACCATAGTCAAGCCCATACTATTGAATATCACTTTGCCAGCTCTAATTTTGAAGCCTTAGAAAAAGCCGCTGTAGATGCCTTTAAAGCCGGTTTTGAAGTGGGTGATGCCGAAGAGCTTGAATTAGACGATGGTGGCGAAGTATTTTGTTTTGATGCAGTGGTTGAACGCATGTTAAGCCTTGAAATAATCAATCAAGATACTGAAAAGTTACTCGCCATTGCCACCAAACATAAGGTGCACTATGACGGTTGGGGTACTCACTTTATCGAAGTCGAAGAATAAGCTCTGTGTTGTGACGTCGAGCAGTGCTGCAATCAGAGCGACCATTCAACCGTAATGGTCGTCTTGTTTACCTTGCTAGCTACCCAGAGATGTTGAGCGAGCGAGACGGCTAATAAAAGACAGTAGCGCTATTTTTTTAGTGCCCGATGATCCTTGTATACCGCCTTTCACAATGCCACCTAAAAATAAAAGAGCTAAAGTATCGGGTCTAGCAATCAGTAGACTAAACTCTTTTTTTGCTTTGATTTTCTGCAGCTGACACACACTTTTATCAAGGGCTATTTGCTGCTCTTGTTGCTCAACTTCTTGGCTATATTTAGAAACTAAATATTCCGCTAACATAGGTGTATCCTAGCCTTAATTGGCGATTGATGGCTAATGGCTCAAACTGTTAATTAAACGTGAAAATCCAATTTTATGTATTAAAGACTGAATGGTTTGCCACAAGCCAATAATGAACCCTATATTTAACAGCAGTAAAATACTACCCAGTCCCCATAGAGGGCAGCCCGCTTTGAACAATAAAGACCCTATTACGCCGTTTATGATCAACCAAAGAGTCGATATCATGGCAGACATGATCAAGGTCAGTAGCAAAATTAAAGCGACGGATTGCTTAGATAGTAGCCATTCTTTTTGTGCCAACTTATAATGAGACTTAAACCGTTGTTGGTAGGCGGTAATTAAACCGCCCACGGCGTCAACCGTGCGCTCAATTTGAGCGCCTAAGGCTAACTCCTCCTCAGTCGATGTCTGTGACTCTTGGTCAACTGACATTGGGATTAAGAACGACGTAACAGAGTTGATACTAATACACCGGCAGCAAAGGCAATACCCGCGGCGGCAACCGGATTTTCACTGGCGTAAGAGCGCACTTTCGAATTTTGCCATTTGTCTTGTAGCTCTTTTTGTTGTTTAGCGATTGATTCAGCTGAATGTGTTGCAGAACCTCGTAGTTTTTCTTCACCGCCAGCGGCTTTTTCAGCCAGTGAATCAACCGCTTTATGCAATGCTTCAGTGGTTTTTTCAGTTAGTGGTGAAGCGCTTTGAGCAGAGGATTTAGTATTTGAGTTTGCGGTTGTGCTAGTCATTTTAGAACTCCATTAATTGATTGTTGCTTAAGTACAAATATAGTGATTAGGTTTACAACTCATGTTATCGAGTGCTAGTTGTTTCACTGTATTTTCTTGGTAATACAGGAGCAAAACCTAAGCCAAGGCTGTTTTTCTTAATTTAATCAATGTGATAAGTATTTAGGACTATTGTTTTAAAGTGATTTTTTTGATTTAACCCGTAAAGTATGCGGAATACCGGTAAATCTTACACGGTAGGGCAAAAACGTCAGACTAAGGTAACGACGCTAGATAAATCATGAAAAAGCCATTTCAGCTTTATTTAAACTCATCAGGTAAGGAGATTGTGAAGCCCTTTTGCTCGAGCCAATGGCACGCTTCGCTAGGCTCTTGAGTATACAACTGAAAATCTGCAGCATAATTTGAGACATCTATTATTATGTTCTTTTGCATATCAAAACGGCAAACTGTCGCCTCGTGAGTTTGATTATTGGCTAAACACCAATCGTAGATTTGCTGTAAATCATCCATGGCTTCCATAGATGGCATAATCCAATCGCGAATGTCGATATAGGCAGCCCAAGGTTGATGTTTTATGGTCGAGACCTGCCTTTGGCAATCGGCAAAAATGGCTTTGACATTCGATTTTGTCCAAATACCGCTAAATTTTACGTACAGTACTCGATCGACAACTTTCATATAATATAGATTTGCTCTCAACATGATCTCCCCAATTCGCAGCTTCTCGTTGATTTAGTTGGCTAATATTTGCCCGCAAATAAGCACTTATTTTGAATGAGTCTCAGCGAACAGCTTAGCAAATTTAATAACAATATTAAAAGTGTCGCAAAAGTATCAAGTAAGCGTCATCAAATTTCTATCTAACTGTCACACAAAAACTCCACATTATGGCGCATTAAAATAACAGTCAGGAAAATACTTGTGCGCACATCTAAACTCTCAAAACTTACGCTGGCAATAACGTTGGCATGTGGAACCCTTAGTCTCTCTCAGTCAGTAATGGCAGAAGAAGCCACTGAAACTGCCGATGCCATGGAATCTATTACGGTTGTTGGCAAAAGCGTATCTTATGCTAATAACCAAACTTCAAATGAAATGCTAAAACAACAAAGCGCCTTAACTAGTGCCTTAGCGGTTATCGATAACTTACCCGGTGTATTGGTTAACGAGGGCGATACTTTTGGTTCAGATGACTGGTCAACTACCGTTTCAATTCGTGGTTTCCAGTTAAGCTTAGATGAGCAACAAATCGGCATTACCATTGATGGTATTGCTAACGGTAACTCTAATTATGGTGGTGGCGCGAAGGCTAACCGTTATATTGATACTGAAAATTTAGGTTTGGTTGAAGTATCACAGGGGACTGGTGATATTGCTTCGCGTTCGAACGAAGCCTTAGGCGGTACACTTAATTTCACTACTAAAACACCTGATACAGATGAAAACATGGTGGTGAGTTTATCCCTGGGTAATTTCCAAGCGCAAAAATATTTTGTACGTTATGAAACCGGTGAAATTGCTAAAGATACCTACGCCTGGCTTAGTGCTTCAAGCAGCCAAAATAGTGATTGGATTGACCAAGCTGCGGAAAATAAACGTGACCATTTAGCCGGTAAAGTTGTTAGCTTGATTGGTGATGTTGAAGTAAAAGCATATATATCTTGGGATGACACCCATGAAGATAACTACCAACGTATTACCCTGACTGAATTTGCACAAAATCCTGAATGGGACAGACTAACATCAGATTGGACCGGTGTACCTTACGTTGATCAGTTGTACCGTCGTGGTTGGTCTACCTTACGTGAAAACCTGTTTGCCTACGTCAGTGCAGATTACAAATACGACAATTTACAATTATCAGGTAACGTTTATTACCACAAAAATGAAGGGCGTGGTGATTGGGTGCCGCCTTATATTGTTGATGTAAAAGCAGACGGCGCTAATGTTGGACATTCAGAATTGCTGTCGGGCAATACCGTATTAGGTGGTTCTGCTTTAGGCACACTTTTCTTTGTTGATGCTAATGGTAATGCACTTACTCCAAACCCGAATTGCAGCAGTTCTATTACTTTCCCCTATGGCGGGGCGGGCAAGGAATATGATGCGGCTTGTTATGTATCCAGCGCTATTCCGGTAAGTTCATACCGTACCACCAATTATAAAAAAGAGCGTATTGGCTTCAATGCAGATTTCGCATTGTTCAGTCAAATTGGAGACATGGAAAATACCTTACGCGGCGGTCTTTGGTACGAAAATTATCAACGGGATGAAACGCGGAGTTGGCAAAAAATCATCGATTCTGAAGTAGGCTATGAATTCGATCACACGCCTTATTGGATTCAGTACGATCGTTCTTTCCCAGTGCAAACTGTGATGGCCTATCTTGAAAACGAGTTAGATATGGGGTGGGCTAACGTACGTTTTGGTGCGAAACAGTTTTATGTAGACTTAGAGCGTAATGATAATTTTGCTGTTGATGAAGACTTAAAGGTCAATTCGGATTCAGACTTGTTATTCTCAGCTGGTATCGTGGTACCCATGCCCATTGATGGTTTGGAACTGTTTGCTGGCTATGCGCAAAATTTCGCTGCCATCAAAGATGGTGTATTAGAAGCCGACCCAACTAAATTTACCAATGTTAATCCTGAGACCGCAGACAATATTGATTTAGGTCTGCGTTATGTATCGCAAGATTTGAGCATGAGCTTAACCTATTATGATATTAAATTTGATAACCGTTTAACCTTTATCGCACCTGGTTCAGCCTCTGGTGTGGATTATTTGTCAGGTGAAAATGGCAATTATCTTAACGTAGGTGGAGTTGAATCTAACGGTATTGAAGCGTCTATCACCTTGAGCGTAACGGAAAATTGGCAAGTGTACGCTTCTTATACCCATAACAAGGCGACGTATGTGGATAGCAGCATTATCTTACCTGATGGCAGCACCACAGAACTCAGTTTCCCCGCAGGCAATACGGTTTTTGGCTCACCGCAAAATATGGCAGTGGTATCAGTTGACTGGAGCAAAGAATCGCGTTTTGCCGGTCTGTCAACTAAGTGGGTTGATGACCGTTTTATCGATGCAAGCAATACCCAAGTAGCTGATGCTTATGTGATAAGTGATCTATACGCTGGCGTGGCGGTGGAGAGTCCTGTTGCTGGTATTCAAGCATTAGAGTTGCGTTTTACGCTAAATAATCTGTTTGATAAAAGTTATTTGGGCGGTATTGCAGGTGGTTGGGGAGCATGGATTGGGGCACCAAGAACAGCCGCAATGAACCTAATGTTTAAATTTTAAAAGTTGTGTTTAGCATGTAATTGACTTCGGTTGATTGGATGTTCCCTGGTTGGGCGAGCTTCTGCTCGCCCTTTTTTATGGAGAAATAAGATGAAATCAGTCATTTTGGCTTGTTTAGCATTATCAATAATGTTGACTGCTAAAGTACATGCAGCCGAAAATTTACTTATCATCAGTATTGATGGCTTACGTTGGCAAGAAGTATTTCAAGGTATAGATTCAAGTATCGTAGAACTGCAAAGTAGTGAGCAGCAACAAGGTTTAAAAAAAGACTTTTCAGCAGATACTGAGGTCTTGAAAAGGCAAAAACTGATGCCGTTTTTATGGCAAGAGCTGGTTGAAAAAGGTCTTATTATCGGTAATCGAACCCTTGGTTCTAAGATGAATGTGAGTAACGATATGTGGTTCTCTTATCCGGGTTACAATGAACTATTAACGGGTAAGCCGGATCCTAAAATCACCTCTAATGATAATATCCCCAATGCAAACATCACCTTTCTTGAGTGGCTCAATCAACAAAGGGAATATCAAAATAAGGTCGCTGCCTTTGGCAGTTGGGATGTATTTCCAGCGATTATAAATCGGCAACGCAGCGGTGTAAGGGTGAACGCTGGGTTTGAGTCCGCGACTTGGCCCAATTTATCTGCAAAAGCACAGTGGCTAAATACCCTGCAACAACAGATACCCAGTCCCTGGCATAACGTGAGATTCGACGCATTTACCTTTGGCTTAGCCAGTGAGTATATTAACTCTCACCAACCTAAGGTGATCTATATTGCGCTAGGTGAAACAGACGATTATGCTCATCAAGGTAATTATGCGGAATATATTAAAGGTGCACACCGCGATGACCAGTTTATCGCTTTGTTATGGCAGCAACTGCAGTCTATTAAAAGCTACCACAATAATACTAACTTAATCATTACTGTTGATCATGGGCGTGGCAATACGGCGCAAACTTGGCAGCATCATTCTAGCCCCAAGGCGATGAAAAAATCTGCAACAGACCTTGAATCGACGGGCATAGTCGGCTCAGATCAAATATGGTTGGCGGCCATGGGACCCGATATAAAACCATTGGGCGAGGTCAGCAAAGCAGGACAATATAAGTTATCTCAGGTCGCGGCCACCGCTCTATACTTGCTTGATTTCACGCCATCCTATTTTGCTAAGGATATAGGTCAGCCAATTGAAATTATTCAACCCGAAGGATAACTCGGTCAATCATCAAATTTGCTGGTTGTGCAATTGCATAGCTAGCAAACTAATGTCGAATTAGTGTCAGGGAGTACTATATTAAAGATTAGGTATCCGTTTTAAAACGCGGGCTCTCCTGCTGGGTATTAATTGCCCGAATAGGGTAGGGGATAACAATCCCCTCTTGTGCATAACGTTTATGCAGGGCTTTAATAAATGCCGATTTTATAAAAAATCGATTGAAGTATTCCTCGGCTCTGAGCATCACGGTAAAGTTGATGCTCGAGCTGTCAAATGTGTGATACACCACAAAGGGCTCATAAGTATCGACCCCCCATTTATGCGAGACTAATATTTGTTTCGCCACTTCAAGGGTGACATTTTCAACGTGCTCAAGGTCGCTGTTGTAATGCACGCCGACATCGACTGGCACAGATAATTCTTTTTCTGGGTAATAATAATTAATGATTTTTGACTGTGACAGTTTACTGTTGGGCATGATAACTACGTTATTGGGAAGCATTTTAATCCAAGTAGAGCGCCAACCAATTTTTTCCACAAAGCCTTGTTCGCCCGAATCAAGCTCAATGTAGTCTCCTACTCGAATAGGCTTATCGATGACTAATTGTACACCAGAAAAAAAGTTTTCCAGGGTTGGCTGCAAGGCCAGTGCTACAGCCAATGAGGTAATGCCTAAGGAGGCAATAATGGGGGTAATGGATATTCCTAAAGTGCCAAGGATGACGAGGCTACCAATGCCAAGAATTACCACCTTGGAAATACCCTTAACAATGGACTTACTGGTTTTTACTACTTCAGATTTTTCTGCATAATGACTTATGGCTGCCGAGACAAAACGCTCGGCGAATATGAGTAAACTGAGAATTACCGTAATTTTTGAGGTAAGCGCCAGATATTCTTCAATTCGTACATTGGTCAGTTGATAAAAGTTAAGTAAATAATCTAACAAGATTAAATTTAACAAGATGATGAGAATCGTTAACGGTTTGCTGGCAGCAAAAATAACCAGTCGAGTGACTGAATGCCCTTCAAGTAAACGACTTTTCAATAATTGCACCATAGTAATGCGCTTAATTAAATACATGCTCAAGGTGCTCAAACTGACCAAGACCACTGTTAGCAGCCACGGTGACATTGTTAAGTCTAAAATTTGCTGCATTGTTGTTCCAAAAATTGCCACTAGAGCAGAATAAACGCAAGTTATATACCAGCTACATTCATAAGCTTGTATGGCGAAATAAAATTCACAATGATGGGGTTTTAAACGGTGGTTTATAAGGCTTAGTTTTAGTAATATCTAAAAAACTTCGACACCTTGATCGTTGAAGTACTTATAATAATAACCACAATTCAGAAAGGGACTTATGTTAAAACTCAGCACATTTATAATTACTGCACTGCTATATACCACTGTATGCGCTAAATCCAATGATCTTATTCCTATCGAAGCTTTTGCTGCTTTACCAACAGTAAGCAGTCCGCAAATATCACCAGATGGACAGCATATCATTGCTACCAGCCCAATCGATGGAGAAGAAATGGTCATTGTGACCAAATTTGGTAGTGTGGAAATGACTCCTGTGGTTAGGCTAAAGAAAGCACAAAATCGCATTGAATCAATAAGTTGGTTAAATAATGAGAGGGTTTTAGTTAGAACGTCTTACAACAAACTTGTTTATAATCGCCGGATTAAATTATGGCGTAATTATGCTGTAAATCTCGATGGCTCGAAATTGGTTGAATTGCAATTACCTGCCATGATGCGAGACGATTTGTCTGAGCTAAGATCATCGCTTCAGATATTAACTTTTCTACCAGAAGATAATGATCATATCTTGGTGCAAACGACTACCAATGTAGACAAAACCCCCGCCGTGTTTAAATTTAATATTTATGATAACTCGGTTGAAAAAGTGGTTTCTGCAACCGAAGAAATAGATCAATGGGTGGCTACCCGCAATGGTGAAGTAAATATCGGCTTTAAATATGAAAACGATAAAAGTAAAAATGAAAATACAGTGGATATTTTCTTTCGTGCTGATGCAAACAGCACCAATTGGGAGAAGATCTACAGCTACTCTGGTTTTAAAGATTTCTACATGTATCCGGTTAGCATATCAGAAGATAAAAGTTCAATGATCGTGCGCACAGACTATGAAGTTTATAAGCAAGTTCTGCGTCGTTTTGATATCAAGAATAAAGTCTTTGGAGATATATTATATGAGGTTGACGGATATGATATTTCTTCAGCTAAAAAGTCTGATGGTAAATTGGTGGGTGTTACTTATACAGATGATTTTATTCGGGTTGAATATTTCGACGATGTATTAAAGCAACGCCAACAAATGATTCAAAAAACGTTTGCTAAGTACCAAAGTTATATTTATGACAGTAGTGAGGACAAAAATCGTTTAATTGTTTCAGTAACAAATACTGACAGCCCTTTAAAGTTTTTCTTAGTGGATTTATCAACTAAGAAAGTTAGTTTCTGGCTGTCACAATATGCACAACTTGAAAAAAAGCCATTGCCAGGTAAGCAGAAATTTACTTATGAAGCTCGGGATGGCTATGAACTTGTGGGTTATTTAACTCCCGGTATAAAAGGCGCTAAGTCGCCATTGGTGGTATTACCTCATGGTGGTCCAAGATCACGGGATACCATGCACTTTGATATTTTTGCACAACTTCTAGCTCGTCGAGGTTATGCAGTATTGCAGATGAATTTCCGAGGCTCTGAAGGATATGGTAATGGACATGAAGTCGATGGTTATAAACAATGGGGAAAACTCATGCAAACTGATGTTTATGATGCAATTGCTTGGGTAAAAAACAATAAATGGGCGGATACCAGTAATAAATGCATAGTTGGTTGGAGCTATGGTGGTTATGTTGCACTAACTGCAGGCTTTCAGCAGCCGAAAGAATTTAAATGCATTGTAAGTGTTGCAGGCCTATCAGATCTTCCAACAATGGTAGAAGGTCAAAATTTTTGGAGTGGTTCGAGTATCAGTTCTAGTGAAACTATAGGTGATATTACTATCGATAGTGAACTACAAGATTTACGTAATAATTCTGCATTAATTCAGGTTGATAAATTCGCAACACCGGTTTTGCTATTACATGGGGAAAATGATCAGACAGTAAAATTGGCACAAAGTGAAGATTTGTATAAGGCCTTGAAAAAGAGCAAGAACAAAGTTGAGTTAATTGAGTTGGATAGTGATACCCATGATCTTGACAACCCTAAAAATCGCATAATAGCATTTGAAGCGATTGATAAGTTTTTAGAAAAATATCTCGATTAATATCTGAGAAAATAACAATAAAAAAGGCGCTTAATTAGCGCCTTTTTTGTGTTTTATAACGAGCTATTAATCGTTACTGTGCAAACTGGCGTTGAGTCCGCCCCATTTGGCAGGGTCTGAGACAATGGCCTCTACTGCACCCGATTGGCTGTTACGTCTAAGCAACAGGCCATTCATGCCTGATAGTTGACGTGCGGCAACCACTTGGCCGTCAGGTGTGCGTACTTTAGTTCCTGCGGTGATGTAAAGGCCTGCTTCAACCATACAGTCATCGCCTAGTGAAATACCAATACCGGCATTTGCACCTAACATACTGCCCTTACCAATGGCATTAATGGTTTTACCGCCACCGGACAAGGTACCCATGGTTGAGGCTCCGCCACCAATATCAGAACCTTCACCGACGATAACACCTTGAGATATGCGACCTTCAACCATTGAGCTGCCTAAGGTACCGGCATTAAAGTTTACAAATCCTTCATGCATCACTGTAGTGCCGGGTGCTAGATGCGCGCCTAAACGCACGCGGTCGGCATCACCAATACGCACACCTTCCGGTATAACGTAATCAACCATACGTGGAAACTTATCGATTGAATACACCACAAGGTGGTGGTGTTCGCTGGCAATCAAACCTTTTAATTCTTCTACTTTATTGGGTAAGACTGGGCCGGCAGAAGTCCAAGCGACATTGTTGAGTAAGCCAAACAAACCGTCAAGGTTGATACTATTAGGCAATACGGCGCACTCTGACAACAAATGTAAACGCAAATAGGCGTCTTCTGCAGACTTAGGCGCTTGGTCTAATTCGATACTAATCTCAACATATTCACTTTGAATGAGTCCTACTTTTTGCGCTAAACAGCTGCGCGCAATTTTTTGCTGGCTGCGCGCAAACCAAACGTCCAGTGTTTTACCACTTTGTGTATCAAAATACTTATGACCTATACGAGTTACCGTCATGTTAGTTCCTATCTTTTATCGAAAACGCGAGGATTATGGCTTTATTTACAGACCTGCGCAGCCACCTTTTGTTTATAGTTTACAACCAAAGTGTCTAGATGCACTGGCCTTGCTTTGAAATGAGACCCTGTTTCGCGTTTTGCTTAACTAAGTGAGCGCTTTTTCAGCCATTGCTGGTATTGGTCAGAACGCATAAAGTTGGCACTGTCGTCAAATTCAGCAATAGTATCTTGGCCCATAATGAAATTGAATTTACTGATTAACTCTTCTATTAGCTCAATACTTAAGTCGTAGTCTTTAGCCAATAAGCTAACTTGAAGAAATACAAAATAAGCTTCATTGTCATTTGGCTTAGCTAAAATTGCTTGGCGGCCAAGCCGTTCGGCTTGCTCGAAATCTTGATTGTAAGCATGCAATATAGCAAGTTCACTGACCATTTTACTGTCTTGGCGAGCAAAATCTGGTAGTCCTTCAACCATTTTAATGGCTTGGGTAAAATTATCTTGTTGGATATAAAACGCTTCAAATAGCAGTGAACTCATATTTAGTTGTTCATAGTTGTTAACTAAGGCCGCCTTAAACGCGGGGCTAGTATTTTGCATTTGGCTGTATTTACGTAATAGAAAATCATTCAATACCGGCTCAGCTTTTATATCGGTATCTAATACTTCATAAAGACTTAAGAGTTGAGCTAATTCATTTTTTTGCGAGGCAATAATTAACTCAGCAAGCTGAGCTTGTTTACCACTATATTTAGTAAAAAGTTGGGTAAATTCACTAACAAAATTTAAAGTTGAAAGGTGGAAAGAGACCGAATGAAAGTCATAAATGTCATAGCTTTGTGCTGTTAGCCAAAAAGTGATGTAACTGTAGCCTTCGTCACTATCTAATCGATAGTAAGCGGCGATTTTATCATCCTCAATAATTTCAGAATGCAAATAATGCCATGTAAATAGACTCGATAATTCTAGCATGCCAGATAAGAGTTGCTGCTTTAGATCGGCGGCCATTTTTGCTGTTGTCATTGGGTTGGTAAACTGCTGTGTTTGAGTTTTGCGTAATTGTTTGGCGATGCTCAGTACGTCTATTCTACTCTGTAAGCCAAGCACGTTTTTATCATTTAAATCTTGCTCTAGGCCCTGATTAAATAACAAGTTATGACCAGCTTTTTCCTCAGCGACAGTGAGCGTTATGGGGTCATTTGCTAAGGGGAGGGTATTTTGTAAACTAGTCTCAGCACAGCCGTTTAAAACACAGATTATCCCCACCACTATGATGTGCACAAATGGAAAACACCCCTTGAACATACTACTCTCCTGTCTTTTCTATTTGCATTAACTGATGTTGATTTACATTATATAGCGGTCTCTGGAACTCTTTATGAGTGGGATTTCCATCGACCTTGTTGATGTTACGGTAGTTGCTTATTTGATTAGTTATCTTTAAATATGACTGAGCTTTGTCTAAGTTAATAACGATGGCTAGGTCAATCCGTTGCCTATCGATAAGTTGTAAACTTGAAAATTTGCGCAGCAGTATATCCTTTATTCGACAATTTACTTATGCCTGAATGGAATAACTGCTAGCGTGCAGAAGGTTTGCGCTTATAAGTTCAATTTAAGTTGTTTAGCAGCCTTAACTTGTTGATCAGCAATGCTTTTAGCTACAGGGAAATTAACCAACAAAATTTCTAAACCACGACTGTTTGCATTCGCTGCGCCAGGGGCAAAGGCACAAAAACTTACAATCTCAGTGTAGTCATTTTTAGGCCACAAATAACACTGATCAAAGCCGTTTTGAAATAAGCCATAACCCTGTGAGTCAGCACTAATTTTGGCATTTCTTGTGACCCCCAGCTTTTTAAAATAGTTCCGAGCTTCGGCAGATAAATTAGGTATGGTATTAATGAAATCGCTTATTTTAACTGTATTTTTAGTTTGTCCCGTTGCGGTTTGCGCCTCTTGCAAGGTTAGGGGCGATCCATATTTTGTCACGGCAGCTTGCAGTACTTGCTCGCGAATCAGCTCAATACTTAAATATGCGCTACTAATAAAATAACGTAAGTTAATTGCATTGATAAAACCCAAATTCTTATCAAAATTCAAATCAATTCGTTGCTCAACACTGGATTCTTGCAAAGGTTGAAAAAAGCTAAATGTCACTTTGTCACTGCGATTTCCGCTAGTAATATTATGAATTTCGCCCCCTTGTTCGGTCAAGTCGATGGCCTTTGCTAATACATTTTGGCCTATTTTGACGTTTTTAATATCCATGCTTGAGTTGAGTTCTACGGCAGGATTTTGAGGGTCAACAAGTACCGTTGTCTTGTTAAATCGTTTTAAGCCATCGACTTGTTCAAGCGGATGAGCTTGCGCTGAGTGACAAAGACCAAACAGAATATAAGTGGAAATGATCAGTTTACTGATGAATAAGCCAAGTTTGTTATTAGTATGCCTAAAAAGCATGGAGTGCCTCATTTACAATGATATCTATGATGTTTCGATGCAAAATCCTAACATATAAGCCGTTGAATTAAATATCGAAAACGAAATTGCTTAAAACCACTTGGATATAGCCTCTTTGAATTAAAGATTTACACTTTAAGGCAGCACCACCAAGGTATTTTGATATGCTGCGCTACTCGTGTTTGGGCTAAAGGAAAGCATAATGAAAGATACGTACTATCCACTTAATTTGATCTTTAAGACTAAAAGTCTTGTTAGTTTTTTGCTGTTGGTCGTGGTTTCTGCGCCTTCATTTGCTGACAAATCTGCATTGTTTTCCGAATATGCTATTGAATTACCTTTCAGCCTAACTCAACCCGTGTTGGCGGCTAATCTATTGGAAAATCCCGGGCACGAATTAATTGCCTTTGGGGTGTCAGATAAAGGTGAGCGGCAACTGGCCATTTACGGCTTTGATTCACAAAAAAATCGTCTAGGTTTGCTGGATTTACTTACTCTAAGCAATAGTTTGTTTGCTTATGACCTAGGCGTGGTAGACAAAGATGGTCTGCAATCCCTGTATTTTTTAAGTAATAATCGTATTTTTAGCTATCACTATGTTGCTGGTGAAGGGGCAAATACCCCTAAACCTGGCCCTATTATGATGGCGACGAACAGTAAAACTGTTCCCATAATTGCCAAGTCTAAGTCTTTGTTACAACCCATTTTAAGCGTTTCATCAATGTATATGAATGAACAGGCAGATGCTCTGCTGGCCCTCGATTTTTCGCAAGATTTGAATGATGACCAACAAGATGACTTCATGCTTGCACAATTTAAAAATGTGAATTTGTGGCTATCACAATCCACTAGTCTTGAGTTATTGCCGCAGAGCTTAGCCATCCCTTCTTTACTCAAGGTTGACGGCCAAAATGTGACTTTTAAACCCCGAGAACTGTTTTTTGTGGATATGAATTTGGACACGAAAAGCGATATCGTATTGGTGGAGACCGGTCAGTTATTAGTTTTTCAACAAAATGCGCTGGGAGGTTTTAATCCTAAAAGTGAAACCATACTCATAGCTGATGACATTGAAGGTGTAAATTGGTGGGACAAAATTGATGCTGACGGACAGCAGCGCGACCAAAGTCAATTAAATCACAAGGTAGTCGAAACAATTGCCGATCTTAATGGTGATGAGTTACCTGATTTGATTGTGCGTTTCACGCAAAGCTCAGGGGTGTTAGATCGTACTAACGATTATGAAATTTATTATGCTCAACTTGGACAACAAGGTTTGCTGTTTGATAAGAGTCCTGCGACGCGAATTCAATCTGATACTACCTTATCAGATTTAAAATTAGTTGATTTAGATAACGACGGACGTCAAGAAATTATGGTTTCATCCTTTGAGTTGGGGGTGTCGCAAATTATAAGTGCCTTGTTATCCAGCAGTATTGAGCAAGATGTATTTATCTATAAAATGGACGAAAATCAGCGTTATCCGAGCAAACCCACCGTCAGTCAAGAGGTTGAAATTACTTTTAGTTTATCTTCCGGACGCAGTGGTCAACCCATGGTGAAACTGCAGGACATTAACGGTGATGGTTTTAAAGACATTATTTTTTCTGAAGAAGATGAGCAAATAAAAGTGATTACTGCCGTACAAGACGGAAACAAATTATTTAATCGCCGAGCAGAGAAGTTCGAAGTAAAAGTACCCAAAAACGCCACACTTATTACTCACAGTGATGTCAATCAAGATAACAAGATGGACTTGATCTTACATTATAGTCGAGCTGATTCTGCTGAACTGCTAAATAAAGTCATAGTGCTGATCGCTAATTAGGTAAAACTATGTGAAAATTTGCAAATACCTAGGCTAGTGGATACGCAATTTGACATTGCGCGGCCATAACGGTTTAAGGCAAACTCTGCATTAATTTGTACAGCGTAGTTAGTTGACTTTATAAGGACTCCATGAAGACCCCCAAACGAATCCAGCCTCTTGTTGATGATGGCTTGGTAGACGAAGTGTTATATCAATTGATGAGCGGCAAAGAAGCCACTGTTTATGCAGTTCGCTGTGGAGAGCAGGTTCGTTGTGCCAAGGTCTATAAAGAGGCCATGCAACGCAGTTTCAAAAAAGCAGCGCAATATCAAGAAGGTCGTAAAGTCCGCAATACTCGCCGTGCCAGAGCCATGGAAAAAGGTTCCAAATTTGGTCGTAAACAGCAAGAAGATGCTTGGCAAAATACCGAAGTAGATGCTTTATTTAAACTCGCCAAGGCTGGAGTGCGTGTGCCACAACCTTATGGTTGTTATGACGGTGTATTATTAATGGAGCTGGTTACCGACGAGAAAGGCGATGTCGCCCCACGCTTAAATGATGTCAGCATGACTGCTGAGCAAGCTGTTGAAGACCACACACAAATAATGCATTACGTTAAACAAATGCTGTGTATTGGTTTAGTGCATGGTGACCTGTCTGAATTTAATGTTTTAGTCGACGACTATGGCCCGGTGATCATCGATTTACCCCAAGTTGTGGATGCCGCAGCCAATAATAATGCGTTTAGTATGTTGTGCCGAGATGTGCGAAACATGAGTGAATATTACGGTCAATTTGCCCCTGAATTGCTCGATACCCATTACGCAGAAGAAATGTGGGCGCTGTTTGAAGCAGGTGAATTGACCACTGAAACTGAATTAACTGGCCATTTTGAATTCTCATCTGAAGCGACCGACGTTGACTCAGTATTAGAAGAGATTAAAGCCGCCTTTGCTGAAGAGCAAGAACGCTTGGAACGCATTAGCGACGCCAACGAGGATTAATGCTGGGGGCAGCGAGCTGCGAGTTTAAAAAGCTAAAGCATGCATAGCCAAGTTTGGGCAGAAGGGGATTTGCTTGTCGAGCAAGGCTTTCTGTGCAAGCGGCTTTTAAAATCATCACCTCAGCTTTAACCGCTTGGTCATGTTCTGCTGGTATACCTCACCGGTCTCAGTAATCGCCTTGATTGCTTGTCCTCAATATGCGCTATAAGCTTTATATGTGAAATCACGCCAAAAAATTGCACATGGGTACTGCGCTATCATTGATACCTCTGTTAGCACTAGCGAATAACTCGGAGGTAAGATGAATATTGAAGTGTTACACAAGCCAGAACAACAACTCATCGATTATCTGGATGAAAAAATTGCTGAGTTTAACTGGGCCCATTGGGAAGTAAATGAGCGAAGACCTTTGGCGGTGCAAATTAAAAATGCCAAGGGTGACGTTATTGCCGGTGCGGCGGGTCGTACTTTTGGTAACTGGTTGTTAATTAATACATTATGGGTTTCAGATGAGCTGCGTGGTCAAAATATAGGCAGTCAAATTTTACAAGCAATGGAGCTTGCGGCTAAGCAGAGAGGCTGTATAACCTGCCTTTTGGATACCCTGAATTTTCAGGCCATGCCTTTTTATGAAAAACATGGATATAAAACCCAATGGATTCAAAAAAATTACCCTAAAACGGGGTGTAAATACTTTATGCTCAAAACGCTTTAATATCGCTGAGACCTTATTCATAAGGTTAATATACTGTTTTGCGGCCTGTTTTCTCAAGATTCTGCGTCACTAAGTTGCTGTTTAGTATTGTTAGGGTTTCTCGGGCTATGATGGTCCGTAAACTCATTTTATTAGTATTTACCTTAACATTGGGTAATACAGTTTCTAAAAACGACCCACCTTAAGGTGTCACTGTGAAGGGTATTACGAGTAAAAACCCTCAACATCACCCTTACGATTTGGGTAAATTTTAATCACACAAGCACCAACAAAAAAGAAGGAAGCCTATGTTTTCAATCTCAGTTGAGCGTATTATCGATAAACCCATTGCTGAGGTTTTTCAAATATTAAGCCAACACGCTAATTATGCGCAGTTCAAGGGTGTCGATAAATCCAGTCTTATTAAAAAGGGTCATAGCGAAATTAATGGTCTTGGAGCAGTCAGAGAAATTCAAGCTGGTGGTGCGACTCTGCATGAAGAAATTGTGGCATTTGAGCGACCCTATTTACTTGGATACAAAATCATTTATTCAAAGCCACTCCCTTACCTGCATGAATTAGGTGAAGTTAAGCTAACTGAAGTTGAGGGCAAAACCCATGTGCATTGGCGGTCTCGAGGCCACATCAATATTCCGTTATTGGGTAAGTGGTATTTTGATAAGCAAATAGAAAAAGGCGGTCAACGTGCCTTCGGCAGTATTTTAAAATTTATTGATAATATGCCCGCTTAAGCTTCTAAGTATGGAAAAAAGACAGCCTCTCTATTGTTGCAAAGGGATCCGCCCGGTTTTTACCGCACCTTTTATAAGCTTTGGCTGTGGGGCAATAATAAATAAATCTCCATTTAGGCCGGTTAAGCTTTTGGGCACATGACATTGGCTGGCTATCTCAGCATTGGCGCGAAGATGTTTGGGTTCACCATGAGTCGGGATGGCAAGTTGCGGTTTTACCCACTCATACATAAGTTTTAATTCGTCTTGATAAGGATGCCCTGATGCGTGGATGGGTTTGCTGTGTTCCTCGGCCAAAACGGTGCGAATTTTACGCTGATGAAATTGCTCTATCATTCTATCGATGAGTTTTTCATTACCCGGAATAATAATGGAACTAAATATGATGAGATCGTCGGCCTCTAAGCTGAGATTACGGTAGTTATCTTGAGCCATTTGACTGAGGGCTGCCCGACTTTCCCCTTGGCTGCCGGTCGCGACCGCCAATACTTCGTGTTTCAACAAATAACCTGCGTGATAGGCGTCAATCACATTTAGCTCATCCGGCCAGTGCCCGGTTGCTTTGGCTGCTCCGACGGTATTTTGCAGTGAACGACCAAATAAGGCTAAATAACGACCGGTCTTTTGGGCTATTTTAGCCAAACTGATCATGCGCGCGATATTGCTACTAAAACAACCGACTACCACACGACCCGTCGCCTGCTCAACCAGCTCCTGTAAACCGGCAGAACATTCACTTTCAGAAATGGAGTGACCAGGTCGTAGGGCGTTGGTTGAGTCACACACCATGGCGTTAACATTTTGTTTGGCAAGCAGTTTAAAAGGGTGGGCATTGAATGGCTGATCGGTTATGGGCTTTTTGTCTATTTTCCAATCTGCGGTATGAAAGACACTCCCAGCTTCGGTGCGGATCATTAAGGCATGCGGCTCGGGAATAGAATGAGTGATGCCAAGCCATTCAACATTAAAGGGGCCAATATCGACTCTTTGGTTCGTTTCAACTTCAATAATTGGCATGCGCTGTGCCAAATTATCACGATTGAGTTTACGGCGTAAAATTTCTGCGGTGTACTTAGTGGTATAAACCGGACATTTAAAACGTTGCCATAAATAAGGCAATGCGCCAACATGATCTTCATGGGCATGGGTGATAACAATGCCGGCTAATTGTTGCTTGCGACTGCTAATAAAGCTGGGATCGGCCGATACCACATCAAATATATCTCGAGCTAATACTGACGAACCTTCTGCTTGCAAATACTCAGGGTGTAAGGGACTTTGAAACGTAATGCCACAATCAACCATTAACCAACTACCTGCGTGGCCATACAGGTTCATATTCATGCCAATTTCGCCGGTGCCGCCTAGGGGCAAAAACCATAGATCATTAAAAGTGGGATTGAGGCTAGTGATGGTATTTCCTAATTGCGTGAGTAAAAATGTTTTGTATTGACTGTTTACTTACTGAAGTAATAAAAAAGTTCAGTTTGTGTCGTTTTAATCCGGCCGCATGCTTTGGTGGGGGTGCTAAGGCTTTAAAAACAACGTGGCTTGGCGTTGGTCGATTTTAAAATCAAACTCTCGTAAAAAATTCATACCGAGTAAGCCGTTTACATTGTCCATATTGCGCATAGGTAAAACGATAACCGATATGTTGTATACAATAGCATGGTTTAATTTGAGTTCCGCGAATTGATACATAGGTGCGAGCACTTTGCCAGCCGCGGTATTAACGTTGAATCGGCCAATAAAATTAATCTTGAAACGGTTTGATAGGTTTTGAAAATAGGTGTTGGATACAGCAGTTATAGATGCACCTGTATCGATTAATAAGGCTACATTGTTACCACTAAGTTGCCCATGAACTACGTATTGGTCGCCCATTTGCTGTAATTGAATAGCGCTAGCGCTACTTGGCTCTTTGAAGGGAGAATCGGCTGATTCAGCATCGCTGCTTTTGTCTTTTGTTTGCGTCATTAATGTTAATTGGCGCAGGCGTATGGCACTGGGATCATCATAAGCTAAGGCTGCTAAGGTGTTTTCCATTAAGTTGATTTGCTGTTGTTGTGCATATGCCTCTGCTAAGGCCAAAATATAATCACGACTTTCAGGTTCGAGTTGCAATAAAGGCTCAACAAAAATAGCCAATGTATCCCAAGAATAGGCTTTTTGTAATTGTGTTATGGTTTGCGCCGACAAGGTATTAATTTGGGTTTCAATTAACTGTTCTTGTGTTGCATTCATGGGCAACTTTTTCAAACTGTAATAATGCGCAATGGCGTCACTGAGTAATCGGGTGTGAACGAACAATTCTGCCTCTATTAACAAAAAGTCCATATCAAGAGGGTGTTGTTGCAAATAGTCACGTAAAAATAGTTCAAGTTGTGGATACTTTGCTGCAACTAACCATTGTCTTCCTTGTGCCAATAAGTCATCGCGTTTGAGCTGAGGCAACAGCTCTGGCGATTGTTGAGAAGTGCTAGGATTAGGTTGAGCATTTAAGGCGGCTGAAGAGCTTGTTTGCGGAAACACTAACTGAGTTGAGTTTATCGATTCTGCTTTAGGTTTATTCACCTTAGCTTCATGTGTTGGACTGAGTAGTTGAGCCAGCAAAACAACATTTAACAAGACAGATAAAGTGAGTAAAAAAACGATACTGCCTTGCCTTGTCATAGGGTCGCGGTCACTATCTTCGCTTGACCATAAGGCTGGGTAAATTCCGGCGGCATACGTTTGGGGCGACCACTTGATAAGGCGATACATACAAATTCAGTGCGCGCAGTCAGTAAACATAAGCCATCAGCCTGGCGAATAAACTGGAAGGCACGAGTGAGTTTTAACCTATTATCACACTCAATAATCCAGGTGGCGCAGGCTATTTCATCGTGTAAATAAGCGGCGGCTAAATAATTAATTTCATGGCGACTGATGGCCATGCCGCGATCGAGCTGCTTGTATTGCTCTATTGTTAAACCCAAAGCATTGGAATGTGCCCATGATGTCTGCTCTAACTGGCTGACGTAAGCCACATTATTCGCATGCCCATAATGGTCTATGTGTTCGGGACTAATCTGCCAGTGACTGATAAAGGGATCAGCATATTGCCAGGGCAAGGCAGGCGGCTTAAGGTTAACACTCGACATAAGCTGCTTAAACGTCAGGTAAGGGGTTGGGCTGATTGAGGTCGAACATTTGCTTCATTAAACCTTGTTCATAATGCACGATAGGCAAGATAAATTCATCCACATTACCCAAGTTTTTAAAGGCTTTAAAGCCCGTTTCAATAAACTCATGTAAGGCTTGCACGCCTGCTAATTTGGCTGGTTTACGTGACAGCATCAATAAAGCAGAAATACCGCGCATTTTCACTACTTCGGCTAAATCTTTACCGAGCACCTCAATAAAATAAATTTGTTGTTGTCTGGCATTGCAATTATCGCAAGCACGATATGCTTCAAGGTAAGTATCACGATTAATCTCTTGGCCTTTTAATTTTTTGGCTAAGTCGAAGTCGAGTTCAAAAGACAGCTCATTTAAATGCAATGCTGATACCAGAGACTGCAAAGCCGTTTCTGGTAATAGTTTGGCCATTTTAGGCGCCACCCGAGCCATTTCTTTATCCCGTTGGCTAAAGTCTTTGGGGCCATACAATTCTTTAATAAAAAACTCTACTGCAGGTCTAAATTTAGCCTGTTCATACATTTTTTGATGGCTAGCCAGCAAACGCTTGCATTGCCACGTTTGCACTGAGCGGATGGTGCTAAGTAAATCGCCCTTTTGCGCTATCTCTTGCATGGTCATAACACCATGTAAATGGCGAATAATTTGTTTGGTGCTTTCACTCATTGATTACGCTTCCGTGTAATGTATTCATACTAAAACTAAGGTTTGAGGGTGATTTTGCCAAATACGCTGGCATCAATAAAGCCCCTGTTGCGACTACCATTTACCGGCGCAACCTCATGGGATCCCATAAAATGTTCTCTGACAGCACTGCCGTCGTTGTCACAATAAGCCAACATAAAACCAATCACTTGATCGCCAGTCAGCACCAAGGGAGTGTTCTGCTGCTTCTCTTGAAAATTGTCAGGGTAAAGTGTGATGGCGACTTCCCAAATAATATTATGAGGTGCCTCTGCACTACGTCGCCATTGGCTTTTTAGATGATCATTATACAAATGGGCTTGTTTATCTGGACCATAGTCTGCGGCCTGATTGTCAAGACCAATATGATAGGCAAAGGCTGTGTGGTTAAATTGATGATTGCCACCTGACGCATCACTATCTATAAATACTTCTAGGCAATCATCATCCCAATAATTAATAGTCGGATCAGCATGAGTATCAATTAATTTGTCGTCGGTAATTTCGGCTTGTAAATATAAGTGATTTTTGTCCCAGAGTAGGCGATATCTGCCGCTAAAGTCATGTTTTGAATCGGGCAGACTACCGTCCATTAAATAGGGCATGTCTTGCCACGTTGCTTGTTGCCACGTTTGTTCTGCAACGCCATCGATCACGATTGGACTGGAAGTGTAGTGAACATCCATGGCCAACAACTGCTGACTACTGAATAAAGCACATAAGGCTAAAAAAGATGTTTTCATAGACTGAGCCATTAACACTAATTTACCATAGCTTGGCGTAAACCTAACTTGAAAACAATAGCTGGAAGTCATCCGCCCTTCAGTCTAAAATGCGCGACCTTATGAAAGACACTTATCTTGCACAGTCACATTCCCTATTACCAGAGGCTTATTTACCGGCTAACGCCGAGCCTATTGCATCGTTCAAATACCCTGATCTAATTCAATTGTTTGCACAAATCTTTGCTGAAAGCGAAAATACCCAACTTGTCAAAGGCGAGGGTGAACCTGTTTATTTACCTGCCAATGAATATATTGACCATCACCGTATTATTTTCGCCCATGGTTTTTTTGCCAGTGCCTTGCATGAAATAGCCCATTGGTGTTTGGCTGGTAAAGCTCGCCGTTTGCAAGAAGACTACGGTTATTGGTATTGCCCAGATGGCAGAAATACTCAACAACAAGCTGAATTTGAACAAGTTGAAATCAAGCCACAAGCAATTGAGTGGGCGTTTTCCTTAGCCTGTGGTAAAGCCTTTCGTGTTAGTACCGATAATCTCAATGGTGCGCCCGTTGATATCCAGGGTTTTACTCAAAATGTGCGTCGGCAAGCATTATATTATCTGCAACATGGATTTCCGCCCAGAGCGCAACAATTTATTGAGGCCTTACAGGCTTTTTATCAAACGCCAGCATTAACAGAGCGAGATTTTCATGCTTAAAAAAACCTTTAAAGTTGGCCTTATTATCAATCCGTTTGCCGGGATTGGTGGTGCATTAGCTTTAAAAGGCAGTGATGGGGCTGAAATCAGAGCGAAGGCTTTAGCTTTAGGAGCTGAAAAAAAAGCCTTAGATAAAACGCGTTTAGCCTTAGCAGAAATTCTACCCTTGCAACAACAAGTGCATATTTATACTGCCAGTGGCGAGATGGGCGAAACACTCGCGCAAGCCATGGGTTTTAATTATACAGTGGTCTATCATCCAGCCACAGAACAAAGTGAAGGTCATGATTCAGAGTTAGCCGCCAAGGCGATGTTAGACGAAAAAGTCGATTTATTATTGTTTGCTGGTGGAGATGGTACGGCGCGTAATATTTGTAAGGCAGTTGACTTTAGTGTGCCGGTGTTAGGTATTCCGGCGGGCTGTAAAATTCATTCAGGTGTTTACGCCATCACGCCGCAAGCCGCAGGTAGGGTAGTTGCGCAGATGATTCAAGGTAACATCGTCAGTTTGACTCAGGCCGATGTGATGGATATTGACGAAGATTTATTTCGTCAAGGTCGGGTGAATGCTCGTCAGTTTGGTGAAATGCAAGTGCCTACTGAGCTGCGCTATATGCAGGCGGTAAAAATGGGGGGCAAGGAATCTGACGAATTAGTGTTGGCCGATATCGCCGCATACATTATTGAATTAATGGATGAGTATTCCGAGCATTATTTTATTATGGGCTCTGGTTCTACAGTTGAATTTATCATGCAAGAGCTGGGGCTTGCCAATACCCTGTTGGGTGTGGATCTGGTTAAAGGCGGTCAATTGGTCGCCAGTGACCTCACCGCTCAGCAGCTATTTGAACGGGTCAATCATCACGCGACTAAACTGGTCATTACCTTGATTGGCGGCCAAGGCCATGTGTTTGGCCGTGGTAATCAACAACTCAGTCCTCAGGTGCTACGCAGTTTGGGTAAAGAAAATATTCTGTTGGTCGCCACTAAAAGCAAACTTAATAATTTGGGCGGAAAACCGCTAATTTCAGACAGTGGCGATATTAAGCTTGATGCAGAGTTAGCAGGCCTGATGACAGTAATAACAGGCTATCGCGACCAAGTACTTTATCCCTTGGCAGATTTGCAATAATTTTAAGTAGAAGAGTACAAACATGCAGTTAGAAAAAACAGTAGAAAAAGCCGAACAATATTTTGTTGATGTAGTTGAAGATGGTAGTGATCAAGCCCTTTTTATCGCGGGTTATGTACAGGGGCATTTTTCCTTAGGGCTGGCAAAACTTCAATCGTACGAGACCCAATCCACTGAACAATTAAAAGCCATTATTGATAAAAATTTAGACCAAGCCTTTGCCGATAAAGAACTTGAAGAGCCTGACCAGCAACAAGCCCGTAAATTAGTTGAGACCTTGTTTAGTAGCTAAAATTGGAACCATGATGGGCACCGAGTCCACAGAGAGAATTAGGTAATAGACAGTTATTATTGAGGGAAAGAGGCAGCGGCGAGTGGCTCTAATGTGCCAAATTGCGGTCTTTCAAGGATTGTATCTAAATTGATTACTCCAGATCCAAAGCAGGCATTTCATCGGTTCTGACCCCGCAGTTTATTTTTCTCGTTTACAAACCTCGCAGACCACTTGTAATAGGCGGTTGCACCAATGCGACGAGGGTACAACCCCTCTTATTACACGGCCTTGTCTTAAAAAAGCCTATGCTGATGCAACCAAGTGGAACTGAAATTGTGGTGTTGGCGTTCAATTTTTCTGATAAATTAGTGATTCATTGTTTGAAGTAAGTATCTATGAAAAAGCGTTTATATGTTTTGTATATTTGCATGTCGATAATTTGGCCGCAGGCGTATGCTGGGCAACAAAGCGTCACCTTGGGAGCATCATTGTTTCCCCCCAGCGCCTACATTGACAAAGGCACAGGTAAGTGCGTTGGTGAGAATATCGATGTAACGAGCAAGATACTCGCACACTACAATATCAAACTCGAGGTCGTGTGTACTTTACCTGCAAGAATGTATATCTTAGTCAAAAATTCAGAAGTCGATTTTACGATCAATCCTAAATCAACAAAAGCCCTTAGTCCGTATTTTAAGTTCGTAGAGCCCCCGTTTAAGAAACTTGTTATTAATCTTTATCGTTACGATACCAATAGCGAGTTCAAAACAATTTCTGCGATACTTGGTTTTGATTACAACGGTATGCGACAAAAATTAGTTGACCAAAACTACCAGTTCGTCGACTTACCCACTGCGGAATCCGCTCTTCAGTTATTCTTGAAGCGACGCAGCGATGCCCTTGTTTCCTATCAATCGAATGTGGATCATCTAAAGCGACAAAATGCGAAAATGTTTTCTAAAGAGATAACTGTCACCCCATTACTTGAAGTCAATGCCTATTATGGTATTACCAAAGGTTCAGCAAATTTTGATTTGCTGTGGCACGTTTTAAATGACTATGCTGAGCAGCATAGTTTGGAGTATTTTGTTCCACAAAAGGCAGATTAGTTTTGAGAAAACTGCAGGGTCAATAAATGCCGGGTCAGAGCCGGTGGAATGTTACTTTATGATCTAAATCAGTTGATTACATCATGACCAACGAATGGGGATAATGGTGACGAAGCAGATCGTCAAAACCAGTTTTTTCGAGTCACCCCACCGACCGCTCATTGATCTTCCCCTAACTTTTTAGACACTTTTTACTTAGAAGCCGAAGTAAGGTAAAAGGTGTTATGAATAAAAAATATCCTGATGAATTTAAACAATAAACCGTTCGCAAAGGTGTCGAAAAAGGCCGTTCTGTGCCTGAATGTGCCAAACGATTAATCGTCTCTGATTAATCCCTTTGTTACCGGGTGAGTAGGGCCAAAGCGCCCGCCAGTCAATCAGCAGAGCAAGAAGAAATACGTAAACTTAAGGCAGAGGTTAAAAGCCTAACAGTAGGGTGTGACATCACAAAGGAGGCCGATGCAGATTTAAGTGATTAGCAGGAAAGGTACGATAGCGACTTTGTTTAGTAGCTAAAATTGGAACCATGATGGGCACCGAGTCCACAGAGAGAATTAGGTAATAGACAGTTATTATTGAGGGAAAGAGGCAGAGGCGAGTGGTTCTAAGTGCCAAAATCGGTCATTCAGGGATTATGTTATATCTGCAAATTTCAGCGGCTCTGCCCCCGCAGTTCTGACCCCGCAGTTCTTGGTGTATTTTGCTAATGAACTCCACCGTCTTAAACATGCTTTACTAACTGGGTTGTGCTTAGCTAGGGCGCTAATACTTGATAATTTTTGTATATTTAAGATTATATCTGTGGCGGAACACTCCCCATACAATACGGATTTAAAGCTTGTTCAACTGTGCTGCAAGGTATATATTTTTATGATGAAAATAAGCCAGTTTAGAAGTATCAAAACGCAAGTGGTGAATAAACAAGCTATCTATTCTATTGGGGTAGTATTAGGTACTTTCGCCTTTATTTTCAATGCTTTTTTTGTAGTCAGCATAGTGGGTAGTGTTCCGATATATTTCGGCGGCGCGTTTGTTCTGCTATGTCTACTAACCTTGCCTTTTCATGTCGCTCTGTTGGCACTAGCGGCAAGTTTGGCTCCTCTTTTAATCTTTGACAGTCCTGCATCGATAGCTTGGTTGCACGGCGTGCAATTTTTTGTGGTGGCGGTACTACTTTATTTCCAAGTACGTTTCTTAACTGCGCTTTTACTGTTCTGGCTTCTTATTGGCTTACCGATAGCCAGCATGATTGTAGATTCTACTTTGTCGGTAAGCCCCCAAATTTCTGTTTTTATAGCTTTGCCGTTCGTGCTCAGCGGCCTGATAAGTGGAATGGTCGCTATTCTGGTTTACTGGTTGCTTCCTGTGAGCAGCCAGTTCAGGCAGGTTCCAGCGCTGCCCAAATTTTCAAAGGTAGTATTTGAGTTTAACCTTGTGAGCATTATGCTGCCGTTTTTTGTGGTGCTATTATTTCTTATTTGGCGTTCAACCCATGACAGCCAGATTTCGCTTAGTTTAGAGCTAGATAATGCCTTAGAGGAGCTAAACAGGAGCTCTATTGGCTTGCTAGACGACAAAGTCCATGCATTGACATCAACCGCAACTTTGTTAATCAACGAGAAAGATACTAAAAATCATGCCGGTATTCTTAATACAGTCGCGAACGCGAGCGCTGATATCGAGAGTATGATCGTCACTGATGAAGTTGGCGGAATACTCCTCGCAGCGCCGGCTCAATATGCAGCAAAATTACCTAACTTGTCGCAACTTAGTATTTCTTTTCGAGACTATTTTCAGCAAACAAAAGAACGTGAAGTGCCGATTATATCAGCAGCAATTAGAGGCACTGGCCTTGGGTCGCTAGATATTGTTGCGATTACAGCACCCATCCTATCTGAGAATGGTTTTGAAGGCTTGGTCCAAGCAGCGATTAAGCTTGATCGCCTTGTTGATCAAAGTGTCATTAATGCGATTCAAAATGGTCAAATAGCCGTTATCGTTCTGGATGCCAAGGACTCTATCATTTATAGCTCCCCAAAGCTGGGTTTACAAAAACTTGATACATTTCAAAAACAACAAGATGAAGTGGTAAGTACATTTCTGCTGTCTAAAATGATAGTTTCTGACAAGGACTACCTATACCGCTCACTTTTAAGCCCGACAGGATGGAAAATATATACGCTGACAGAGCCTGGGCGAATTTTCAAAGATACCAATATGTATTTCATATTCATGGTCATGATTTTTGTCCAAAGTATTATATTAATCACCATATTGTCGAGAGGCTTGGCGTCGAATATGGTTCGACCCTTGCACAATCTTGAATCTTTTATTAAAGGGCATAAGTCCCCCGATAAGCTTATTGCAGAGGCTAAAGTAAGCCAAGAAATATTCCTTGTAACCGAGAGTGTTATTAATACTCAGAAGCTTGCAATGGACTTTCAACACGAACTAAAAAATCAGGTTGAAGAAAAAACAAAAGAACTGCTCACTTTAAATTCCGAGCTTTTAAGAGTTTCAAGGAAAGACTCATTAACAGGTTTATTTAATCGCGGTGCTTTTGATACCCTCGCACAAGAAGCATATATGTATTGCCGGCGTAACAAAAAAGCATTTACGTTAACGATCATCGACATCGATTATTTTAAGAAAGTTAATGATACATATGGTCACAATGCCGGTGATCAATGCCTTGTCACTATTGCAGATCTTATGGCTCGTATGTGTCGCCGTGACACTGATATTGTGGCCAGATACGGTGGAGAAGAATTTGCGTTATTTTTTGCTAGTGATAAACCCGAACAACATATTGAACACATAACAGCTATCGCGAAAGCAATAGCTGAGGAGGTGATAAATTACGATGATTGTCTCATCCAATTAACGGTTAGCTGCGGTGCGGTCAGGGTTGAAAATGATTTTTCTAAAGAGATGATTGAGCTGATTTCTTTAGCAGATAAAGAATTGTATACCAGCAAGAATCAAGGTCGTAATCAGGTAAACACAATAAGCATCTAAAGCGAGCGGGGTATGTTTTGCCACAACAGCTTCAATACTGTTCTGTAACCCAACTTTCATATATCAAACACTGTCTACTTTCACTTTAGTGAGCTTCTTAAAACCGCCTAATTCGAATAAGCGTGCTTTTGCATCAACCATACTTGAACGTTCATCGGAGAATTAAAAAGACACGCATCGTAAGACATTACTTTTAACATGGGTGATGCGATGGACGCGTCCTAATACGGCGTTTATATAATAAAATTAATCCCTTACAATCAAATGCTTAAAGCTATTTTTTATGGTTTTATTTGTAGCCTATTTGTAACAGCGTGAGAGTGTTCTGAAACTGCCTTTACGTTAGCAATAAAACGTGTCTGGGCTGGGTTAGGTGCAGGCAATGTACGGCTTGTTGAACGCTTAAAATTACCATTGAGGTTAATCAATACTGCTTTGTTAAACCAGTGATAGTTAAGCCAAGCTTGAATATTCTAATATAAAGATTAATTCGACAAAGCGACAGATTGACGAGTGCGTTTTGTACATTGTGTGTCTGTAATGGTCTAATAAAACTGTAGAGATTTATAGCTTACAATAAGCAAAATCTCTAAGGTATTTAACATGACAAGAAAAATCAAAGTGACCCTCAGTCCACAGCAAAAATTAGAATATGCCAAGTTG